>Ga0307516_10000992_pt1 | contig 39200 bp, 24 predicted proteins | sample 19_EM_MG_FD_203310 | JGI IMG/M metagenome (GOLD analysis project Ga0307516, IMG submission 203310) | Populus trichocarpa ectomycorrhiza microbial communities from riparian zone in the Pacific Northwest, United States - 19_EM | ecosystem: Host-associated > Plants > Roots > Unclassified | place... | reverse complement strand
CTGCGTTGCTCCAGTCCTCGGGCAGCGCGTACTCCGGCGGTGGCTCGATGCCGAGCACGTCGCGCACCAGGTTGCGATACTCCGCGCGCGTGAGCCGGCGCAGTGGCGCCGAGCTCGGCGCGCCGTCCGGCAAGAAGCCGTCGGGCGTCGGACCCGGCGTCGCACCTCCGCTCCCCGCGCTCCCCACCGCACCACCGCTGCCCGAAGCGCGCGTAAACATGGGCCAGCTCGACGTCGCCTCCGTCTCGCAACCAGCAGTCATCAGCGCCGCCAAGGCGACCGACAGCGAGACGACTTTGCCCGGCCACGTCACCTACCAAAGATACCGCAACTGCCGCATCCCGACGAGCCGTCCCACCCGTGACCGGGCCGCCACACCGAAGGCCGCCCTTATTGCTCCGCCCGAGCTTGGATCGCCCGAGCTGCGCCCGCCGCCAGAACAGGCAACGAACAACGCGCTGAACGCGATCAGCAAAGAGGTGTACGGCCTTTTCACCATATAGGGGAATGACCGTGAGTCGCCGAACTGGCTCAAGAATCGGCCCGTCAAGCCATGCGGCGCGCGTGAGCTATCAAGCAGGGCGGAAATGCGGCGAATACAAAAGCGGTCGCCCGGACCCATCTACAGCCGGTGTGCAGCCCAGCGGATGCCCGCGAAGAGCAATCTTTGGACGGCGGGTTCCTTGAACGCCGACACGTCGTGACCGAACGACGTGTAGAAAACACGGCCACCGCCGGTCATCTGGTTCACCCATACAGTGGGCCGCTCCGGGAACTGCTTCTCGTTCACGAGCAGCAATACGGTGAAGATCCCCGAGCCGTCCGCCGGCGTGTACTGCCGGATATCGCGAGACAACGTGTACCATTCCTCGCTTCGCTGCCACGGGTTCTGAACCATTCCGGCGGTCAGAATGGCGTGCTCGACGCCGTCGTTGTAGCGCACGGTGCCCTGGGTAGTGCTTTCCCTTACGAAATTCGCGCCGATGAGATCATCGACGTACCAAGGCCAGGGGTCGCCATTTAGGGGTTGGTAGGTGTCAATCGCGGAATGGGTCGCGACGAAACCGCCGTGCTTTTTCTCCATGAAGTCGCGCATCGCTTGCTGGTGCACTTTCTCCATAGCTCTTCCGTCGCCATTCAGCGGCTCACCGCCCGTGTTTAGGAAAAAGATGATGTCGTAGTTATCGAGACCGCCGGTGACGAACGCTGAGGTATCGACAGGATGGGTCCCCGGAAGCATATTTCTAAGGTCCAAATCATCTCCCGGCCCTTGTGGTTGAACGGCCGTCAGGGCGTACTTCACGTCGAAATTGATTTCGGTACCTACCGCGGCGGCTTGCAGCACAGGGATCGCGGTCTCGCGCGACTGATGGCCGTAGCCGGTGCAGTAGTTCCAGACGAGGACGTTGATCGGGCCAGCTTCCGTGCCAGCGCTTCCGCCCGCGCCGGCCGTTCCTCCTGCACCGCTTCCTCCGGCGCCGCCTCCTCCTGCACCGCCTCCTCCTGCACCGCCTCCGCCGTCAGCGCCCGTGCCTCCCATGCCGCCGTCGACTGTCGCTCCGCCTGCGCCGGTTGCGGGCGGCAAACCTGCGGTGCCCCCGCTTTCAGACTCGCCGCCCTTAGCGGCACCTGCCCCACCTTGCGAAAGGCCGTCGGAGCCGCCTGCGCTATGAGCGCTCCCCTTCAGCGGCGCGGAGCCGCTCGGGCTGCCACTACAGGCCACTACGCCAATCGCGGCAGCGATTGATACTCTACTCCAGCAATAACACACCATGTTTTGATTCTTGCTCGACTGCCTACGCGAAGGCAGCGTGCTGCATCGCTCAAGGTTGGCCGGCCTCACTCGAATCGATCACTCTTTACTCGCGTCATGTCGCGCCCAACCCCGTCGTCCTGCAGAAGTACCAGCACGCCCAAATAATGATGGGCTTGCTCGAACCGCTTAGACGCCGAAGATTCCCCTATTCGGGCCAGAGTCGATCGTTCCAATCGGACCAGCGTTGGACGAGCGTTGCATCGGCTCCGAGAGTCGACGGACTCAGTCGGCTCATTCCGCCGTCGTGAGCGGATGCTTCGGCGTCGTCAATCCCGCCGCTCAAGGCTCGACGTAGCGCCACAAACCGGTCGCCCACATCGAGCCGACCATGATCGAGTGAGTGCCGTCGGAGGTGACGGCGACGCTGTTGGGGCCCCACACCAAGCCGGCGGGTACCGTGCCCTTCATCCAAGCGGTGCCGGGTTGAGGCGCGGTTTGATATTGAGGGCCGCCTTCGTTGGTGCCGCAGCTCGCACAGGCCCAGCCCCACATGACGTATAGATTCTTGGGTGTGCCCCAGACGACGCCGCCGCTGCCCATCGCGACGCGCGCCCAATTGGCGCCTGCATCGGTGCTGCGGTAAACGCCGTCGCCCTCCGGACCGCCGACGCCCGCGATGAACATCGCGGCTGCGTCTTGAAGGAAACCGGTGTCGCCGTGCGGATGCTGCAAACCTTCGAGGCCTTTGGGTTTGCTCCAGGTTGCGCCCGCATCGACGGTCATGACCGCCGAGCCGCCGTCTTGACCGATGGCGATCCAGGTTTTGCTAGTTTTGGCGGCGTCGCCCGCGTCGACGAAGTACGGAAACCACGATTTGCCGCCCGGCGGCCAGCCGGTACCGGAAACGAACTGCCAGCTGGCGCCGCCGTCTTTCGACTCGAGCACCTTGTCTTGCTCGTGCAAGCCACTCAAAAGGTGCGTCGCGTCGTTGGGATCGACGACGATGGAGTACAGGCTGGCAGCGTCGGGCTGTTCGGCGATGCTGCCAGTCAACGTGAAGGTGAGGCCGCCATCAGTCGACTTGAAAACGTGCTGCGCGCCGATCACGTTGGCCATCCACAGCGTGGCGGGCGTGGTGCCCGCGACCGCCAGCACGTGACCAAGCGCCAGGTATGGCGGGTTGGGTTTGCTGTCGAGCTTGGCCCAGCTAAGGCCGTAGTCGGTCGACTTCCAAATTGAGCCGTAACCGCCGACGTACATGTCCGTGGGGCGAGCCGGATCGGTCACGATGTTGCCGACACCGAAGCCGCCCGGACCCGTGAACAGCGCCGGATCCATGTCTTTGGACGTCACGTCTTCCCAGACGCCTGGTGCGCCCGTCGCTGGCGGGAGCACGACGCCTCCACCTGCGCCGGCGTTGCCTTTGCCGGCCGAACCGCCCACGCCGCCGGCCGAGCCGCCCACGCCACCAGCCGACCCGCCCATGCCACCGGCCGAGCTTGCCGCTGCGCCCGCCCCGCCCGTCACGCCGGCCGAGCCTGCGCCGCCGCTCGGAGCGTTGCCCCCGCTAGCGCTCGAGCCCGCGACGTTGGTGGGCGTGCCGGCGCTGGGCTGGCCCGCGCCCCCGCCGGCCGGGCCCGGCGCCGAACCGCTACCGCAGGCGCTGGTCAGCGCGAGGCAGGCCGCTAAACCGGTGATTCTCTTCAAAAGACCTCCGTCCGGCCTGAGCCGGCTCAGAGGGTCCAGTGTTAATCGGCGCCGTTTCGGGTCACCGCAGCGTCACTTCACGATGTCTTTCTTGCAATAGGGCGTGCAGCCATCGCCGGCGTTGGTATTGCCGTCGTCGCAATCTTCGCCGGTCTGCTTGATGCCATCGCCGCAGTACTCGGCTTGGCAAGTCGCGCTGCAGCCGTCGTCGGAAACCATGTTGCCGTCGTCGCACTGCTCGCCAGACGGCGCCTGCGTGATGCTGTCGCCGCAGTATTCGCGCTTGCAGGTCGAGCTGCAGCCGTCGCTCGAGGCGTTGTTGCCGTCGTCGCACTGCTCGCTCGCCTGATTGACGCTGCCGTCACCGCAGCGCACCTCGATCAGGCACTGCGCGCTGCAGCCGTCGCCAGAGATGTGGTTGCCGTCGTCGCACTGCTCGCCGATTTGCTTGACGCCGTCGCCGCAAGACTCAAGCTGGCAGGTCGAGCTGCAGCCGTCGTTGTTCGCAGTGTTGGCGTCGTCACATTGCTCGACGCCTTCGATGATGGCGTTGCCGCAAATGGTTTCGAGCTGGCAGGTCGAGCTGCAGCCGTCGCCGTTCGTGGCGTTACCGTCGTCGCATTGCTCGCCGAGCGTAACCTGCGGGATGAAATCGCCGCAGATCTCACGGCGACACGTCGAGCTGCAGCCGTCGCCGGACACGTTGTTGTGGTCGTCGCATTGCTCTAGACCTTCTTTGGTGCCGTTGCCGCAGAACGTCTCTAGCACGCACTTGTTGGAGCAACCGTCGCCGCTGGCGGTGTTGCCGTCGTCGCAGGCCTCGCCGGGATCGACCACGGCGTTGCCGCAGACTTCCAGCTGACAGCTGGTGCTGCAACCGTCGCCGTTCGTGGCGTTGCCGTCGTCGCACTGCTCGGCGCCTTCGATCAGCGAATTGCCGCAGACGGTCTCGACCTTGCAGGTCGCGCTGCAGCCGTCGCCGCTCTTGGTGTTGCCGTCGTCGCACTGCTCGCCCAGCGCGGGCTGGCGCGTGCCGTCGCCGCAAATTTCGTTCTTGCAGATCGAGTTGCAGCCGTCGCCGGAGGAGTTGTTGCCGTCGTCGCACTGCTCGACGCCTTCGATTGCGCCGTTGCCGCAGAAGGTCTCGAGCTTGCAGCTCTTCGAGCAACCGTCGCCGCTGGCGGTGTTGCCGTCGTCGCAGGCTTCCGCTGGGTCGACCACACCGTCGCCGCATACCTCGCGCGTGCAGTTCGCGCGGCAGCCGTCACCCGAGGTGGTGTTGCCGTCGTCGCACTGTTCCGTGCCTTCCAGCTTGGTGTTGCCGCAAATTGCCGGCTCGAGCTTGCAGGTCGCGCTGCAGCCGTCGCCGCTCGTCTTGTTGCCGTCGTCGCACTCTTCGCCGAGGAAGCTGTTGAGCGCGCCGTCGCCGCAAATCTCGGTCTTGCAGGTGGCGCTGCAGCCGTCACCGCTGATGTTGTCGCCGTCGTCGCACTGCTCGCTCGACTGTTTGACGCCGTCGCCGCAGAACTCGAAGCGGCACGTGCTGGAGCAGCCGTCGCCGTTCGTCGCATTACCGTCGTCGCACTGCTCGGCACCTTCACGTACGTGGTTGCCGCACACCACCTCCGTCTGACAGGTCGCGCTGCAGCCGTCGCCGCTGGTCTTGTTACCGTCGTCGCACTGCTCGCTGCCTTCGAGCACGCCGTTGCCGCAACTGACCTCGGTCTTGCAGGTAGAGCTGCAGCCGTCGCCGCTGGTCTTGTTGCCGTCGTCGCATTGCTCGCCGAGCCCACTCTGCGTCAGACCGTCGCCGCAGACTTCGTTCTTGCAGCTCGCGCTGCAGCCGTCGCCAGATACGTTGTTGTGGTCGTCGCACTGCTCCACGCCTTCTTTGACGCCGTTGCCGCAGCTCGTCTCGAGCTTGCAGGTGTTGGAGCAGCCGTCACCGCTGACCGTGTTGCCGTCGTCGCAAGCCTCTGACAGCGCGGCCTGGGTGGTGCCGTCGCCGCAGAACTCGGTCTTGCAGGCCGACGAGCAACCATCGCCGCTGGTCTTGTTGCCATCGTCACACTGCTCGGCGCCTTCCACCACGGCATTGCCGCAGATGGTCTCGCGCTGGCAGGTCGAGGAGCAACCGTCGCCGTTGACCTTGCCGCCGTCGTCGCACTCTTCACCCAGGCCCGACTGGGTGACGCCGTCGCCACAGACTTCGGTTTTGCAAGCCGCGCTGCAACCGTCACCCGAGACGCTGTTGTGGTCGTCGCACTGTTCGGCACCTTCTTTGATGCCGTTGCCGCAGATGGTCTCGAACTGACAGGTCTTGCTGCAGCCGTCACCCGAAATGGCGTTGCCGTCGTCGCATTGCTCGCTGGTCTGAGTAACGCCGTCGCCGCACTTCTCGCTCGTGCAATTGGCCGAGCAGCCGTCGTTGTTGAGCTTGTTGCCGTCGTCGCACTGCTCGGCTCCTTCACGGGCGCCGTTGCCGCAAACCGTCTCGAGCTTGCAGGTCGCCGAACAACCGTCGCCAGCCGTGACGTTGCCGTCGTCGCATTGCTCACCGAGCGCCGCTTGCGGCACGCCGTCGCCGCACTTTTCGATCTTGCACAGCGAGCTACAGCCGTCGCCGCTCTTGGCGTTGCCGTCGTCGCACTGCTCGGCGCCCTCTTTGGTGCCGTTGCCGCAAATCGCCTCCGACTGGCAGGTGTTCGAGCAGCCGTCGCCGCTCTTGGTATTGCCGTCGTCGCAAGTTTCACCGAAGGTCGCGTTGGTCGTGCCGTCGCCGCACTTGGGCGCCAGCACGCAACCTGAAGCGCAACTGCTGCTGTTGTAGCCCGCGGTGTTGACGCCGTCGTCACAGGCTTCGGGACCGTTCTTGATACCGTCGCCGCAAGACGGGCCTTGGCGACAGTCGGTGCCGCAGCCGCCGTAGGTGCCGTTGGCGGCGCCGTTGTCGCAGGTTTCGCCGAAGGCGGCCTGGACCACGCCGTCACCGCACTTGGGCGCAAGCACGCAGCCGGGCGAGCAGCTGCCGCTGGCATAGCCACCTTGGTTGATGCCGTCGTCGCACTGCTCTTTGCCTACCGTCACGATGCCGTCGCCGCAGCGCAGACCAATCTGGCAGTTGAGCTGACAGGTGCCGTAGCCGTTGGCGTTGCCGAGCGTCCCGGCTCGAGGTGGCGTGGGCGAGGTGCCGTCGTCGCACTGCTCGCCGCCCACCACGACGGCGTCGCCGCACTTGGGCGTGCAACTCGAGACGCCCTTCTTGAAGCCACCGAGCGTGAGCGTGAAGTTGGAAGCGTTCGTGTGGCGTTCCGCGTGGTACAGCGCGATCTCGTACAGGCGACCAACCGTCAGCTGGTGAGCTGCCGGCTCCGCTGCAAGATTCAGCGTGACCGAGCCCGCCGTCGCCGGGTGGAGGCCGCCCAAGTCGACCGCGAGGTAGCCGTTGACGAACACCCACACGTCGTCGTCACCCGAGAAGTCGAGCAATTCGCCGCCGTTGTACTCGAACCAGAACTTGAGCTCGCTGGTGAAGCCGAAGTCGTGCCCACCGGACGTGTTCTCTTTGGGCGTCGCGAGCGTCGTAAAGCCACCGCCCGCGTCGAACGGAAAGAGCGCGTTGTCCTGATGCAGGTAGGTGTTGCCGCCATTTTGCTGCAGGAACGGCAGCCGCGTGACATGCGTCAGGTTCACGCCCGCGGTGTCGTTGTACCACTGCGCGAAAGCGGCGGCGCTGGTGGTCTGGGCGCCGTAGGGACAGGGACCAATGATGGCGCCTGATTGACAGATGCCGGTGTACTGCGGCTTGCCGTCTGCACCGAGCGTGCTCTTGACCATACCGGGCGTTTGCGCGTTGCCAGCGTACGTCTCGAAGTCCGGATGCTTGGTGTTTCCAGCCGTGGGAAAGCTGATGAAGTCGCGGAACGCAACGGGCACGTCTACTTCGGCCGGCAGCGTCCCGGTTTGCACCGAGCAGCTCCAGCCCGACTCGACCTGACAGTTGGCATCACAGCCGTCGCCGGGCGTGCGGTTGCCGTCGTCGCATTGCTCGGTACCGCCGGCCAAGAGCTTGCCGTCGCCACAGCCGGAGACGCAGCCCGTGGTCGTGCCGCGCGCCGTGCAGTCCGGCTCGACCTCGCAGAACGGGTTACAGCCGTCGCCGATGTTGTTGTTGCCGTCGTCGCACGGCTCGCCCAGCTCTTTCACGCCGTCGTTGTCGCAAGCGCTGGCCATCGACACGCAGTCGATGAGGTTCGTCGTGGCGTTGAGCTTGCAGGCGTAGCCGGGAGCAACCGTGCAGCTGCTGGTGCAAGCGGCGCTGGGGCTGGTCGGGCTGAGCAGGTTCAGCTCGCATTGCTCGGAGCCCGCCAGGTAGCCGTCGCCGCATTGCGCGGCCACGCAGCTGGTCTTCGGGAAGGGGCACGTCCAACCCGGATCCACCTGGCAGGTCGAGCTACAACCGTCGCCACCCGCGGACTGACACGCCACGTTGCCAGTCGTCGGGCGGATAGCCACGACGGCCTGAGCCAGGCGGTTGGCGCCGGTGGCCCCGTAGCTCATCGTCGTGAGCCCGGCCGTGGCCACGGTCTTGGCGCCGATCGCGACCTGGCAGCTGGTCGGGGCGGAGTCTTGCAGTTTGGCCTGGCCGGCCGTTGGGGTGAAGACGGCGGCATTGCCGCTGACCACCACGTCGATCACCCAGGCGCCCGTCGTTTGGGTGGTGATGTCGGTCGAGATGCTTGTGGCCCCAGTGTTATTGTTGTTGGCGGTCGCATCGATCGGCGTCGTCTGGTCGACGTTGTCGAGCTCGAGATCGCCGTAAGCGCCGCCGCCGTTCTGGCCGTCGATCGTCGTCGCCAGGGTATAGGTGCCGGGGTTCGGGGGCAGGTTCGCTTCTGTGAGGTAGAAGATGTAAGCGCGCGCGTTGGTGCCGCCGCTGGTCGCTGTCGCGACCGCTGCCTGAGTCAGCGCCTTGCCATTCAGGGTCATGGCCGTCACGTGGCCTGTCGCAGCGGTGGATTCCATGGCCGCGGTGGCGAGGAACAGCCGCTTGTGGCCGGTGCTCAGCAACGTGACGCTGCGATTGACGACCGTCGAGGCGTTGATGGTCGTGTTGTTCACGACCTGTTCCGAGAACGACAGCCCGACGTCTTCGAGCTTGGTGCCGCAATCGAGATCGTTCAGGCAGCTTTGGCCGTTGTTGGTCCCGCCGTAGCAAATCAGCGTGCCGCCCGTCTTGTTGCCGTCGTCACACACCTCGCCGACGCTGAGCACGCCGTCACCGCAGATTAGCGGCGCGTAGATGCAGGCCGAGCCGGGCGTCGGGCAGTAGTAGTCCTTCTCGATCGTCTTACAATCTGCCGAGCAGCCGTCGCCGCTCTTGGGCGTGCAGGTGCCGCCGCCCGTGCAGGTGCTGTCCTTCTTGCACGCTGCGCCGACGTTCGTGCCACCGACGCACTTGCCGCCGTCGTCGCACAGCTCACCCGGGCCTTGGGCTCCGTCGCCGCAGCGCGGCAAGAGCTCGCAGGCTAGGCCCACCGTGCGGCAGAAATAGCCGGCCTCGGTCAGGCAGCTCGCCGAGCAGCCGTCGCCCGCGACCTTGTTGCCGTCGTCGCAGTTTTCGGCGCCGGTGACCTTCGAGTCACCGCAGACCACCGTAGACACGCAGGCGCCGCCAGCCGGCGGACAGCTAAAGTTCGCTTCGACGGTCTGACAGTTGGCGGAGCAGCCGTCGCCGCTTACGTTGTTGCCGTCGTCGCAATTCTCGTTCGCCGACTTGGCACCGTCGCCGCACAGCTCGCAGGGCTGACCCGGGAACGGACACGACCAACCGCCGCCCTGCAGCTTACAAGCCGAGGTGCAGCCGTCGCCGTTGTTGTTGTTACCGTCGTCGCACTGCTCGCTGCTTTCTTTGGCGCCGTTGCCGCACTTCTCGCACAGCTGGCCAGAGGTTGGGCACGAGTAGTTCGTCTCGACGGCAGTACAGGTGGCGTTGCAGCCGTCGCCCGACTGCCGATTGCCGTCGTCGCAAACTTCGCCGGCCACGGCGTCGACGAAGCCGTCACCGCACTCGTAGCAAACGTTGGCGATGCACTTCCAACCGGGCTCGGCGGTGCAGTCAGAACGACAGCCGTCGCCGTTGGCGTTGTTGCCGTCGTCGCAGACCTCGGGCGACTTGAGCGTGCCGTTGCCGCACTTTTCGCACGCGCCGCCAGTCGGCGGGCAAGAGTAGAACGGATCGACGCCGGTGCAAGTCGCGTTGCAGCCGTCGCCGCCGGTCGTGTTGCCGTCGTCGCAACTCTCGTTGGGGCCGACCTTGCCGTCGCCGCATTTTTCGCAAGCCGCGCCCTGAACCGGACAAGCCCAGCCACCGGCTTCGACTTGGCAGCTGCCGCTACAACCGTCGCCCGCGAGCTTGTTGCCGTCGTCGCACGCCTCGGGCGCGACCTTAATGCCGTTGCCGCATTCTTCGCACAGCGCGCCGGCTGTCGCGCAGTTGAAGCCAGCTTCCACGGTCTTGCAGTCCGCCGAGCAGCCATCGCCGCTCTGGCGGTTGCCGTCGTCGCAGACCTCGTTGCCGCCGACGCCGGGGCCTTGTAGCACCCCGTCGCCGCACTTGAAGCAAGCCACGCCAGCCGTCGGGCAGCTGAAGCCGGTCTCGACCGCGCCGCAGTCGTAGCGGCAGCCGTCGCCGTTCAGGCGATTGCCGTCGTCGCACACCTCGGGCGCCTGAACCTTGCCGTCACCGCACTGCACGCAGCTCGCGCCGGCGGTCGGGCATTGGTAGCCGGTTTCGACGGCCGTGCACGTGGCGTTACAGCCGTCGCCGCCCTTGGCGTTGCCGTCGTCGCAAACTTCGACCTGCTCGACTACGCCGTTGCCGCATTTGGCGCAGGGCAGCCCCGATACCGGGCAAATCCAGCCGGCTTCGATGCTGCAGCTGCTCGAGCAGCCGTCGCCGGCGGTCTTGTTACCGTCGTCGCAAGCCTCGGTGCCTTCGCTGATGCCGTTGCCGCATTCGTAGCAGGCAGTGCCCGCGACCTCACAGCGAAAGCCCGCTTCGACGCTGCCACAGTTCGCGGCACAGCCGTCGCCGCCGAGCTTGTTACCGTCGTCGCATTTTTCCGGCGCTTCGAGCACGCCGTTGCCACAGCTCGTACAAGCGCCGCCGCCACCGGGGCAAGAAAATCCACCCTCGACGATCTTGCAGTCCCAGCTGCAGCCGTCGCCAGATAGGTTGTTCGCGTCGTCGCACACTTCGGGCGCGGTCACCTTGCCGTCGCCGCACAGCACGCAGGCCTTGTTGGCCACGGGGCACGAATAGTTGGGCTCGACGTCGCTGCAGTCGGCGCTGCAGCCGTCGCCGCCCGCCGTGTTGCCATCGTCGCAAATCTCGTTCGGCTCCAAGATGCCGTTGCCGCATTTGCCGCAGGGCTGTCCCGGCACCGGGCACACCCAGCCCGCTTCCAGCGTGCAGGTCGAGCTGCAGCCGTCAGCGCTGGCCGCGGCGCATTTGCTGCCCGGACACTGCGCGTCGCTGCCGCAGCTCGCGCCGGCGTTGGCGCCGCCCGAGCACTTGCCGCCGTCGTCGCAGGCCTCGCTGGTTTCCTTCACGCCGTTGCCACAGCGGTCGCACGGGCCACCGGGTGTGGCGCACGTGAAGGGCCCACCTTCGGTCTTGCACGTAGCGCTACAGCCGTCGCCGCTCGCGAGGTTGGCGTCGTCGCACTGCTCGCCGGCGTCGACTACGCCGTTGCCACAGCGCGAACAGGCGCCGCCGCCGGCCGGACACTTGAAGCCGGTTTCGGCCACCTGACAGTCGTCGCGACAGCCGTCGAAGCTGACGTTGTTGCCGTCGTCGCACACCTCGGACGAGTCGACCACGCCGTCACCGCAGTGCTGGCACTTCACGCCCGGGGAGAGACACGTGAAGAACGGCTCGACGGCGGTGCAGGTGGCGTTACAGCCGTCGCCGCTCACGGAATTGCCGTCGTCGCAGGTCTCGTTGGCGTCGATGATGCCGTCGCCGCAGCGCTCACACAGCTGCCCGGCCACGTGGCAGGCAAAGCCAGGCTCTACGGTGCAGTCGGCAGTGCAGCCGTCGTTGTTGTTCTTGTTGCCGTCGTCGCAGGCTTCGCTGCTCTCTTTGATGCCGTTGCCGCATTGCTCGCAAGCCGTGCCGGGCGTCGGGCAATTGAAACCCGGCTCCTCGGCGCTGCAGGTCGCGTTGCAGCCGTCGCCAGCGGCGGTGTTACCGTCGTCGCAGACCTCGGTCGCTTCGAGCACTCCGTTGCCGCACTTGTGGCAGGCCTGGCCCAGCGTACACAGGTAGCCGGGCTCGATGGCGTCGCAATCGTAACGGCAACCGTCGCCGTTCAGCCGGTTACCGTCGTCGCACACCTCGTGCGCATCGACGACGCCGTCGCCGCACTTTTCGCACAAGCCTTGCCCGAAGCATTGGAAGCCTGGCTCTTTGCCGGTACAGGTCGCGTTGCAGCCGTCGCCGTCGACGGTGTTACCGTCGTCGCAGGTCTCGTTGCTCTCGACGATGCCGTTGCCGCACAGGCCGCACGACTGCCCCGGCACCGGACAAGACCAGCCCGGCTCGATCGCGCCGCAGTCGGCCGAACAGCCGTCGAGGTCGACGTCATTGCCGTCGTCGCAGGTCTCGGTGCTCTCGACTACGCCGTTGCCGCACTCTTCGCAGAGCGCCCCGGCAACGGGGCAATTGAAGCCTGGCTCCTGCGCACTGCAGGTTGCGTTACAGCCGTCGCCGCTGAGCACGTTGCCGTCGTCGCAAACCTCGCTGGCCTCCAACTTGCCGTTGCCGCACTTGGCGCACTTGCCCGTCGAACAGTCCCAGCCAGCCTCGACCAAGTCGCAATCGAAGCGACAGCCGTCGCCCGAAACGCTGTTGCCGTCGTCGCAGACCTCGTTCGGGTCCACGTGACCGTCGCCGCACAGCTCACAAGCCGAGCCCGGCACGTCGCAGTGATAGCTCGGCTCGGTGATGGTGCAGGTCGCGTCGCAGCCGTCGCCGCTCTTGGCGTTGCCGTCGTCGCAGGCCTCGCCCGCCTCGACCACGCCGTTGCCGCATTGTGAGCATGCTTCGCCGGGCGTGGGACAAGACCAGCCCGCCTCGATGTGGCAACTCGCATCGCAGCCATCGCCGGGCGCGCGCTCGCCGTCGTCGCACTGCTCTTCGCCTTCGAGAATGCCGTTGCCACACTGGTAACAAGCGCCGCTCAGCGCGTCGCAGCTGAAACCATCTTCGACTTCACACTTGGCATCGCAGCCGTCGCCGGGCTCGGTGTTGCCGTCGTCACACGCTTCGTTGTCCTCGATGATCGAGTTGCCGCAGGCAGCGGGCCTGCTGGCGACTCCGCCAGCGCCGCCCTCGCCGTCGTTGCCGCCGTTGCCCAGTTTGATATCTGGACCGGTATCGGTCGGTTTGTCGCCGCCAGCGCCGCCGGTCTCTTCTTGCGTCCTTCCCGGCACGATGACGGTCGGGTTCCCTCCGCACCCAAGAAGCAAAAGTCCCGTCAGACAGGCCAGAGAGGCAAAGCGCTTAATCATCATCGAGGAAAGCCTTCAAGTCCGTCGCAGCAACGGCCGACGGATCCTTAAGATTCACTTTGTTTCGATAGATTAAGCAAGCCTCCTGTTGCGCGAGCTTGCGGGCGCAACTGTCACCTATGTGGGTGCGCACGCGCTGTCGTGGGCGAAGGTGCAACGCTCTGCGATGCTCGGTCACGCCATTGCGAAGCGCCGCGCGCCAGCGGGGCTTGCGCACAAAACAGTTATGAAAGGCTGGTCAGCCCAGCAGCTTGGCGAGCCAGTCGGGGTGGAGGTTCCAGCCGGCGAAGCCGGCGAAGCCGAACAGCGTGCCGAAACCAGCAAACACGCCGGCCACCACCAGCAGCCAGCGCTTCTGGGTCAGCGCCGTCACGCCCATCAGTGCGATGCCCACCGACAGGCAAGCCTCGGACATATCGAACTGGTCGTCGTGCACGTTGTAGGCGTCGTACTGCTTGGCCAGGCCCTCCGCCTGCGCCTTGATCTCGTCTTTCTCTTTCTCGTACTTCTGAGCTTCGGCCGTGTATTGCTTGATCTTCTCGTCTAGCAGCTTGCGCGCTTCGGGCGACGGGTTCACGGCGATGTCGCGCTGCACCGTGAGCTGGTCGGCCGTCGTCTCGGCGAGGTGCTGCTTGGTGCTCTTCGACTGGTAGTAGGCCCATTGATCGACCGCGCCGGCCTGGGCTTGGGCCATGGCCTGCACCACGTTGCCGTCCTTGACGTTGCACAGCGCGACGAACGTCGCGCTTAGCGCAACGAGCACCGCCACCGCAGAATTGAGCCGCGACTTCTCGGCCTGTTCGATTGCTTCTTGCGCCTGCTCCGCGACGTCCGCCATGCGAGCCGATTCAAGCACGGCACGGGGCGCGCCCGGCGCAAAACGGTCCCACCGCGCACAAATGCGTCGCTGCGACCGCCGCCCGATGCTGTCCAAGGTAGCTGCAGCGCCCCGATGTTCGACGGCACCTGCGACGTCGGTTGCACGGCAGGCTTCTCCGGCAGCTGCGAGGGCACGTGCAAAGGCAAGTGCGACGGCCAGGACTCCAGCGCCCAGTGCGCCGGCCAGTGCGAAGGCAGCTGCACCGGCAAAGCCACCGGCCATTGCGAAGCTCAGTGCAAGGGTAAGCTCAGCGGTGGCAAGTGCGACGGCGACTGCAGCGGCTCGTGCGTCACGCGCGGCATGGCCAAGTGCGAGGGTAGCTGCAACGGCACTTGCTCCTACGACCCCGGCGCCGCCACCTGCAAAGGCACTTGCCACGGCGACTGCTCGGCGCAAGTCAGCAAGCCCACCTGCACCGGCAAGCTGGACTGCGAAGGCAGCGCGGAGTGTCACTCCAGTTGCCAAGCCCAAGCCAGCGCCAAGGTCGACTGCCCGCCGCCGAGCGCGAGCGTTCAGGTGGTGGGCGACGCTGAGTTGCAGGCCGCGCTCAGCGCGCACATCGAAGACTTTGGCGCTGCCGTCAATTTGGCGATCGCCCTCAAAGATCCGATCGCCGAGGTCGCGGGCAAGACGATCGGCGCCTTCCAGGCGATAGGCGACGTCGGCGTCTCCGGCGCCGCGTGCATGGCCACCTCCCTCAGCGCCGCCGTCGAAGCGCAAGCCAGCATCAGCGTTTCGGTTTCGGCTAGCGCCAGCGTCCAAGCCGGCTGAAGCAGAGTCACCAGGTTTCGGCGAAAGGCCGCGCTTCGACTTCGAACGACCAAGCGGAGCGCGGCTGCTGCGTGAGCCACCAGGCGGTTTCGGCGACGTCGTTCGGTTTGACGAAAAAACTATCGGGCTTCTCGGTCATTTTCGCGCGAGTGCCTGGCAGATCGACCACGCCGTCGATGATCACGAGTGAGACGTGGATGCCGAGCGGACCTGCGTGGCGAGCCATCGATTCGGCCAGGCTCTTTTGCGCGGCCTTGGCGGGGGCGAAGCTCGCGAGCTGGGACGCCGCCCAAGCGGCGCGCCGATGGCAGGCGCGTCGCTTGGGTATTGGTCAATATTGACCAATAATTTGAGCTTGGTCGTGTCGGGGTGCCGACGGCCAAGCTGCGAGCTGCACGGACGCCGCGCCACCCGTGCCGCTGACGCGCGCGGCGTCTCTTCCAGCGAGACCACGCGACGGCACGCTAGCTTCTGCGAGGCGGGCTGCGGCGCGGCAGCCCCACGCTCAGGCTCAGGAAAGTTGTGACGAATCTTGGGCGCTTGCGGCGCGTGCAGGGCCGCACGAAAAAAACCAGCACGCATGAAAGCGCGGGCGATTTCTAAAGCGAACGGTCATTCTTGAACCAATCGCGGGCGCTCGGGCGACAGTAAACTTAAAGGCTTAACCAAAAGATTGGTGGAAGGTCTTAGCGAACTCGTGCCACTAGTAAGGGGACCGCTTCGACGGCGTTGCCGCCGTCGATTCGAGCGTCTGGAGTTTCAATTGATCAAGACGAAGCCCAAGGCTGGTTTTGCGACAGCGCTGGCTTGTTGTCTCACGCTGTGTGGGCTGGGCTGCCACGCCAGCGCCGGTGGCTCTGTCGAGAGCACGCAGGCGAGCGCAGGTGCCGGCGGCTCCAGCAGCTCGGGCAACGCCGGCACGTCGGGTGCCAGCGGAGCAACGTCCCTGCCGCCAGACGCACCGCCCGCCTTCGCGCCGGTCCGACGCCTCACGCACATCGAGTACGACAACACCGTGGCAGACTTGCTGGGCGACAAGAGCGCGCCCGCCGAAAAATTCACGGCAGACGTCGCCCAAGACGGCTTCACCAACAACGCCAACGCGCTGAGCGTGAGCCCGGCGCTCGCCGAGCAATACCTGGCAGCATCCGACGCGCTGAGTAAAGCCGCTACCGCCAACCTGACCGGACTGCTCGGCTGCGACCCGGCGAGCGGCGAGCAGGCGTGCGTGCAGCAGTTCATTCGCGACTTCGGCAAGCGTGCCTGGCGTCGCCCGCTGACGACCGAAGAGCAGACACGGCTGTTCACGGTTTTCAGCAATGCGCGCGCCGATAGCAACGCGCTCGACGTCTCGGTGCAGATGGTCGTGCAGGTGCTGCTGCAGGCGCCGCAATTCATCTACATGCTCGAGCCGTCGAGCATGGCCGCCGGCAGCGTCATGCCGCTCGATTCGTGGCAGGTGGCGACACGACTGTCGTACTTCTTGCTCGGCTCGCTGCCCGACGCGACACTGTTCGCGGAAGCCGAGAAGGGCGCGCTCACGAGCGCCGAGCAGGTTGCAGCACAAGCCCGTCGGCTGCTGCAGCTGCCGCGCGCGCGCGACCGCATCGGGCTGTTTTTCGAAGAGTGGATGCAGCTGCGCAACGTCGATCGCCTGCAGAAAGATCCGACGCTGTTCCCCAACTACACGCTCGAGCTCGGCCCGCTACTGCAGAAGCAGGTAGAGCTGTTTGCGACCACGGTGATTTTGGATCAGGGCGGCACCGCGGCTGACCTGTTCACTGCGCCTTACACCTTCATGGTGCCGCAATTGGCGCCGCTGTACGGCATGGCGCCCGGCGCCAGCAGCGACTTTACGCGGGTCGATCTCGACCCGACCAAGCGCGCCGGCATTTTGACGCACGCGGGCATCCTGGCCAGCTTGGCCAAAGCCAACCAAACCGATCCCGTGCACCGCGGCAAGTTCGTGCGCGAGCGGCTGCTGTGCCAAACGGTACCGCCACCGCCCGTCAACGCCAACATCACGCCGCCGGTGGTGGCGCCGGGCTCCACCACCCGCCAGCGCTTCACGCAGCACCGCACGAACCCCACCTGCGCCGCCTGCCACACGCTGATGGATCCGATCGGCCTGGGGTTCGAGCACTACGACGCGCTCGGGCAATGGCGCGACACGGATCAAAATTTGCCGATCGACGCGACGGGTGAGATCAGCGGCTCGGACGTCGACGGACCTTTCGACGGCGCCCTGGCGCTCACGCAAAAGCTGGCTCAGAGCCAAGAAGTTAAGGATTGTCTGGTGCAAACTTGGTTTCGTTTTGCGCACGGGCGCACGGTGACGCCGGCCGACGCCGGCAACTTGGCGGTCTTGAACGCGGCCTTCGCCGGCAACGGCTACAAGCTGGCCGAGCTGATGGTGGCCGTCACTCAGACGCACGCCTTCCGTTACTCGCTCGTGCCCGACAAGAACGTGAGCGCCAGCCCTGCAACGGGGGCGCCATGAGCCGGCGTTTAGCGCGGCGTTCGCTGCTGCGCGGAGCCGCCGGTATCGCGGTGGCGCTGCCTTTTCTAGACGCCATGCTGCCACGGCGAGCCAACGCGCAAGCGGCTGCGGCGCCACTGCGCTTCGGCGTCATGTTCAGCGCGAACGGGGTAATCGACGCAGATTGGACGCCCAGCGGCGGAGAAAAAGACTTCGTGCTCAGCACCGCGCTCGCGCCGCTTGCGCCGCACCGCGCCGACATCAACATCGTTCAAGGGTTGAACGCCGAGACGTCGTATATGCAAGACGGCAACCCACACGACTTGGCCATGGCGCACATGCTGACCGGCATGCGCATGCAAAGCACCACCGTCGGCCGCGCGGGCCACAGCTTGGACGGCACAGCCGGCGGCCCCTCCATCGATCAAGCGCTGGCCAAGGTCATCGGTAGCGACACCAAGCTACGCTCGCTCGAGCTCGGCGTGCAGTCCACGATCACGGATCTCGAGCCGATGGTCACGCGCATGAGCTACGGCGGCCCGAACGATCCGCGGACACCGCTCGACGATCCGAAGCAGGTCTTCACGCGCCTGTTCGGCGACACGCTGGCGTCCCAAGCCGAGATCGACGCGCTGCACAAGCGCCAAAAATCCGTGCTCGACGCGGTGCTGACCGAGTTCAACTCGGTCAACGCCACGCTCGGCTACGACGACAAGCAGAAGCTCGACCGGCACGCCGAAGCCATCCGCGATATCGAGCGGCAGCTGGATGTGATGAACATGCCGACGGGCACGGGTTGCAAGATCCCGACGGCAGCGCCGGACGTGAGCGTTCAAGTCTACGATTGCACGCGCGACGATAGGCCGACCAAGTGCCTGACCGGTTTTCCGGAGATTGGCAAAGCGCAGATGGACCTGATGGTGCTGGCCATGGCCTGCGACTTGAGCCGCGTCGTCTCGCTGCAGTGGTCGACGGCCGAGAGCACCACCGTGCACTCGCAAATCGGCATCTCCGACGAGCATCACCTGATGTCGCATGACCTCCCCAACAAGGCTCCGCTGATGACCAAGGTGAACACCTGGTACGCCGAGCAGTTTGCCTACCTGCTCGCCGAAATGAAGAAGATTCCCGAGGGAGCCGGCACGCTACTCGACAACACGCTCTTGTTCTGGCCGAACGAGCTGTCGCAAGGCGCGGTTCACCTGCGGCGCAACTTGCCGTACGTGCTCGCAGGCAAAGCGCAAGGCAAGGTGCCGACGGGTCGCTACCTGAAGTATCAGGGCGATCCGCACAACAAGCTGCTCGCCACCTTCCTCAACATCTTCGGCATACCCGCCACGAGCTTCGGCGAAGCCATGTATCCGGGCACCCTGTCCGGCATCGCCAGCTGACGGCGCCGAGCAGCCGCGAGCTCGCGACACGACCGCCGCCTCCTCAAGGTGCGTTGATGGCGGCTTCGAAGGCGTCTTTGAGCGCGGCGCTGAGCGCGCTCGAGACTTCAGCGTAGCCGTCCGTTGGCTCGACGTCGTTCCAGCTGCCCATGCCGCCGAACACGTCGCCCTTCCAGGCGGCGTCGAACAAACATACGGCTTCGGGCGCTAGCGCCCCGTCGAACAGCTGCGCGCAATAGCCCGCGACAGGTGCATCGAGCGCGCGACGCGCTTCGGCAAACGTTCCCGCCCAGCCAGTGAGGCCCGATTTCTGGGCCAAGGCGAGGGCGGCGTCGAGCGCCCGGGCCAGGCCCGCGCGCGCCCGGTCGCGGTCGGTCACCAGCGTGAGCGGCTCGCACGTGGCCAAGAAGCGGAAGTCGTAGGCGAGCACCGGCGCGGGTCTGCGTGCCTGAACGAGGCCGTGCCAAGCGCGGCGCGTCTCGTCCGACACGACGACTTGCGCAAAGACGCGCGAGGCAACCTCAATCATTCGCTGCTCACGCGAGGCCCGGGCCGAGCACGCGAAGCCGTCCCACGCGGCCTCCGCGAGCCATTGCTCTCGCTGGTTCCACTCGAGCCACAGCGCCTTCAGCGCCGCACTGGCCGGGTCGTTTTCGACGAAGGTGACCACGTCGGCGTCCTCGAGCAGCAGGCGCGGCGCCTCCGCTTGCGTCACGAGGTAAACGTCGTCCGCCGCTGCCTGGCGCACGACGAACACGAAATTTCCGCCGCCGTTCAGCTCGTCGGTCACGCTGCGTGCAAGCTCGTGGCTCCCGAGCAGCCGCGGAGGCGAGGCGAGGATGCGCGCCGGATCGACGATGCCCAAGCGCTGCACGTCGCCCCGAGCGGCCAGCGCTTCGAAGGCCACGCTGGCCGCGCCGCCGCGCCAAAAGCGTGCGCAGCGGGCGCACTCTTCGTCGGTCGCGTACATCTTGCGCAGCCGCCTGTAGGGAATCGGTCTTTTGGTCGCGAGCGCGTGATTGCCGTGCGCGGCCATGAACGCCACCAAAATGTCAGACGTGCGCGCCATGGGCCGCACTTTAGGCCGCCACGCGCCGTTTGGCCTAGCAAGGGCGCTGACGGTCAGCGACTCGAGCGCTCTCTACCGCGAAAAAGCCATGGCCGCCGCGACGCTGCGGGGTTACTTACAGAGCCGAGGAACGTAGAGGTGAGACCCGATGTCTAGAGGCGCTGCAAGCTGGGTGGTGCTCGCCGCGGTGATACTAGCCGCCTGCGGCCGAGTGACGCACAACGAGCGGTCGACGCCCACGGACACAGATACTTCGTCTGCCGGCGCTCCGTCGAGCGCCGGCGCTCCGTCGAGCGCGGGTGCTCCCGCAACCGATGTCGCCTTCGATGCCGTCGTGGCGACGCTGCAATACGGCTCAGCACCCAAGCTTGCGCCGTGGCCCCGGCTTTGGGGCGTGCGGCTCGCAAGTCCGAGCGCCATCGCTCTTTGCGAGAATTGCTCGCTGGTCGGCACCTCCGCCGATCTGGAAAAAGTGATCTACGTGACGCCGCCCATCGGCTACGGGCTGCCCCCGGCCGGCGCGAAGCAGCAGCTCGGCATCGCGACCACTTCAGGCCGCATGCTCACGGTCGACGGCGGCCAGGGCGCCGTGTGGTCGCCCGACAGCACGCAACTCTTAGTTACGTCACTGACAGGAGCGACTCTATACGGCTCGCCCCCCGAGCCGCTGGAGCTAGACGACGGCAACGCCCCGCTCGACCTGCCAGCGTTCCCGTTTCTCGGCGATCCACAGTGGTCGACGACGGGTCGCTACGTCTCGCTGAGCACGACCAACGGCGTCGTGGTGTTCGACGCCACGACCAGAAACGTGGTGCACGTGTTTGCAGGCCCGCAAGTCGTTGCCTATTGGGAGCCGAGAGCCAACCCGATCATCCGGCGACCGGAGAGACTGGCCATCGTCTCTTCCGTCGTGCCCGTCAAGGGTGAGCTGGCGAGTCACGAAGTCTACTTCGTGAATGCCGACGGTACCGACGAGGTGCTGGCGGGCGACGGAGCACAGGCCAGCTGCTGCTCAGCTCAGGCGCCGCTCGCGGGCATCGGCTGGTCCTTCGACGGCGCCTGGTTTGCGTACTCGACCTTGACCTCCGACTCGCCCAAATTGACGGGCAGCATGCGCTCGATCGTCTCGGTGGTAGACGAGACAGCCAACAATCGCCGGGACCTACCAGCTGTCGACACGCTACACGAAAGCTCCTTGCGCGGAAGCTGGTCACCGACCGTCGTTCAGCTCGCGGTCGCCTCCGAAGGGCAGAGCGGGGGGGTGTTCGAGCTGTGGACGCCCGATGCTTCGCTCGACCTCGATGTGCGCGAGAACCGCGGGCCGTCCAAGCTTCGTTGGTCAGCCGACGGCGCCTTGATCTCCTACGACGACGGCTCCCATGCGCCGGCAATTTTCGATGCCATGACTGGCAGATGGCTGATGCGAGCGCAGCTGGATTGGAGCCCCTCCGGCAAAGGTGCCTGGTCGGCTACCGGTCAAGGCACCTTGGTGGTGGGCGACGCGCTCTTGGGCAACGCGCGGCCGCTGGCAGGTGGCGAGAATGCGACCTGGTTTCCAGACGGCTTCCATCTGGCCGTTCAAGTCGGCCACTCGATCTCTGGCGGACGCGCAGAGCAGCTAGCACTGTCCGACGCGACCGCCAGCGCTCCCGAGCCGCTCGTAGACCTTCCGCCCGCTCCCTAAGCAGGGTGTCGAAAAAGTGGGCTGCCCAACCGCAGCCTACCGCAGCCTGTTTGAGAAACTCAGGACTCGATACGAGCGACCAGCAAGCGCATGGCCCGAAGTGCGTTCGGCCGGCGTCCGTACGGCTTTGCCTGGAGACGACACGTGAGTTTCTGCGATGCGAGCTGCGATGTGGCAGCCCCTCTTTCAACACCCTGTTAGGGGCTGCCCACAGTTCACACGAAGCCGCGCGGAAACCGCTGACTGCCGGCCGCAGGTCGCCGCGAAATGGGCTCGAAATGCAGGTTCTGCGCGTCGTCGTAGAATGCGCGGGCTGCGTTGTTCGAATAGCCCGGAATCGCCAGCAGCGGAATGGGGTCGAGCACCACCGGCGTCGAGCGCCAAGCGTGGATATGGGCGGCAGCCTCGGCGTCGAGCTCGAGGCGCACCGCGTCGGCGCCCGCGGGCTTGGTCAAACGGGGCACGTGCAGCAAGAGCGCCCTGGCGGCCAGCCGCGGATGAGGCGTAAGCAGCGACTCGAGCATGCCGTGGCCGACGAGCCAAAAGCGCGTGCTCGCGAGCAGCTCTTCGCGCTGCTCCCAGAACACCTGTCGAAAGCGCAGCGCGCGCAGCTCCTCGAGCACGGTAAGGCTCGTGCTGACGACCAGCATGCCGGCCTCGTCGAAGGTGGCAGCCAGGTTTTGCGCCGGCGCGCGACCGTTGCGCGGATCTTTGGGGCCCAGCTCGGGATCGACGTGGAGCGAATTGAGCGCCCAACGCAGCTTGGGAAAATGCGCCCACACGAGCATGTTGAAGAAGTCGTGCCAGCTGCCCGGGCGCGTGGGCACCGCTCCGAGCCGCGCCACGTGCTGCTCGTAGCCACCCGCTCGCTTGAGCGCCTCGCGGCCTTGAGTCACGAAGCGCGGCAACTGCGCGTCGTCCGCTTGCGGCACCAGGCGCGCCAGCTCGTTATACTCTTCCGGAGCAGGCCAAGAGGGGTAGCCCGGCAGCGCGCCGAGCAACCGGGGGTGAAAGTCGCAATACGGCTGCCGGCTGAGCCAAGCTAGCGAGAAAGGCGCTACTTCCAAGCTTCGCGGGTCCAGTACTCGACCATCTTGCCGACCAGAGCGGCATCGGGCGCGCCGATGTTTTTCAGCGTGTCGCTCACGCCCTCCGTGGTCTTCGTCTCGTAAAAGACGCCGGGGCCGGTCTTGGGTGTGGAGTATTTGGTCTTGAAGAAATCGAGCAGCTTGATGGTCGGGTTGATTTCGGGATCGGGATTGCTCGAAGCCAAGCGTTCGAGCCAGGCTTGCGCCGAGACTTGCTCGAACTTAAGGCCTGCGCTCTTCAGCATCGGTAGCAAGTCTTTGGCCCAATTGAACGACTTGGGATTGACGACGTGATAGACGTCGTGCCGCTTCGGCGCGTGGCAGATTTCGACCATGACTTTGGCGACCACGTCGATCGGCAGCCAGGTCAGCGTGTCGTCGAGCGCGGGCAGCGCGCCAATGCTGATGGCCGAGCGAATCATCAGCGGAATGGCCTCGGTGGCGTTCCATTGCCCGAGCCGCGTGTCACCCACGATTTGGCCGACGCGCAAGACTCGAGCGTCGAGCCCAGCGCGCTCGGCGTGCTGGCACAGCCGCTCGGCGACCAGCTTCGAGCGCGCGTAGCCCATTTGCTGCGCGTCGGTCAGGTGCGCCAGGTGCGACTCGGTCACCACGCTGCCCGAGCGCACCGCCGCCGACACCGAAGACACGAAGAAGTAGCGAGCATTCGCCTTGAAGCTGAAATCAAGCAGGTTCTTGGCGCCCTGCAGTTGATTCTCGAACGAAGAGACGCCCATGTTGAAGTTGACGCTCCAAGCGTTGTGAAGCACGAGATTCACGCCTTTCAGGCTGCCTTCGGGCAGTCCGAAGTCGGGCCGCGTCAAATCGGCACTGAACGACTCTACTCGATCGAGCGCCACGTCGAGGCCGCGCAGCTTCATCGACTCGATGGTGCGGGCGTGCGGCTCTGCGCCGCGATTCAAGCAGTAGACTTTTTCGATGTTGGGCCGCAAAAGTAGCGTATTGAGCACGTGAGCGCCCAAAGACCCCGTGACGCCCGTGAGCAAGACCACGCGCGGTGAGCTCGCGTCCGCCACCGTTTGCGGCGTAAAAACGCCGTAGCGGTCGATCAGCGCCTGCATCTCTTCCGTCTCGGAGCGCTTGCTGTACGAGGCGCCCGAGCGCAGCGCGGACAAGTACGACGCCAGCGCCTTGATGCTCGGATACTCGAAACAAACGTTGCCGGCGATTTCCGAGGCCTTGCTACCGAGATCGAGCGTCTTGAGGATGCGCGAGTACATGCGGTAAGCGCCGAGCGAGTCGAGGCCCAGCGTGAAAAAGTCCGTCGTGTCCGAGATCTGCGCGGCCCGCGCGGGCTCGAGCTTCAAGAGCTCGACCAGCAGATTCTTGAGCCAGACCACGGTACCTTCGAAATCGAGCTGCAAGTCACCGCCCGTGGCCCGTTCGGCGTCTTCGTAGACGGATTGGATGAGTGCTTCGAACTTCTTGTAAAAGGCGGCCCGAATCACCGTGCCCTTGTCGGTCTTCGGACAGTCGTCCGCTGCGTCCGACTTCAAGACGCGAATGTGCTCGCGGTCGATCTTGGCGTGCGCCTCGGCGAGCTGATTGGCCGCATCGATCGAGGGCTGCACGAGCTTGAGGTAGTCGTCCTCGGTCAGCGAGTCGTAGCCCTTGGCGGGCACGATGATGAGTCCTGCAGAGACCTGGCCGACGCCGAAAACCACCGCTTCGGCCACGTGCGGGTCCGATTGCACGGTGTGCTCGAACTGCACCGGGTTGAGCTTCTCGCCGTTGACGAGAATGATCCAATCATCCAGCCTGCCGACGTACTTGAAACGGTCCGTCCGCGTGGCGTGACGAATGAACAGGTCGCGTGTGGCGTAGCTGTTGTCGGGTTGGTTGGAGACGACTTTGCTCTTCCAGCCGTCCAAGATCACGAGCTCGAAGGCGTCGCCTTGCGGAGCCCACTTCATGTAGGGCAAAAGCGCGGCGGGCGGCCTGAGCCAGTTCCACTCTTTGTCGCCGGGCTCGCGGAAGCTGGTCATGAGCTGGCCCACCTCGGTGGCGCCGTAATGCCCGACCAAATTGACGCCGGCTTCGACCAGCATGTCGCCCAGATCATCCGGGCACGCCGAGCCGCCGAACATCACCATCTTGAAGTGCTTGAGCAGCTCGAGCCCCTCGGGCGTCGCGAGGACTTTGAGCGCGTAGGGTACGCCGTAGAAAATCTCTAGCTCGGGGCCGAGCTGCTTGAAGACGGCGGTCAACTGCCGCGCGCTGAGCGGCAAGTTGGGGTTGTAGAAATACAGCACCTTGCCCGCGTACAGCGCGCGCAGAAACGACGACAGCCCATGGTTGTGGAACAGCGGCAGAGTGATGAAGCCGCGCAGGTCGAAGTTGATGCTGGCGTTGTGAATGTAGTTCTTGTGAATGTTGCGAATCGGCTTCGGAAAGCCGGTCGAGCCCGACGAATGCAAAATGTTGCAGCTGGTGAGCGTCTCGAAGTCGAGATCCAAGTCGAGCTCGAGCTCCGTGAGCGGACCAGTCTGGTAGTCCTGGCACAGCAGCACCGACTGCAGCGGTCGCAGCGCCGCCACGTCCTTGACCTTGGCCTCGTGCGGCGCTGAGTAGACTACTTCGCTGCAATTGGTCTTCTCGAGCAGGCTGGCGATGGCTTCCGGGCTCAGCCGTGTAGACAGCAAAAGCGGCGTGAAACCCAGGCGCCCCAGCGCAAACTGAGCGACCAGGTAATCGAGGTCGCTCAGGGCCAAGAGCGCGACGACGCGCTCGGGCGAGTTTCGCTCGCGATTTCCGAGCAGCTTGCGATAGTAATGGGCAGCCCGGGTCACGTACTGATCGAGCTGAGCGGCCGTGTGGGCCACGTAGCTATCTGGCTCTGGGCTCGTCGGGTACGCGGCGATCCGCACGTCTGGTTGGGTTCGGGCCCGCTGCCGGAGAAGCTCATCGAGAGTGCGGGGTTCCTGCGTCGTCGTCGTGCCCATGGTTTGGGCGAAGCTTTACCCATTTTAGCGGAGCTGACGACCGCGATGACGGTAGGCCCGGCCAATCCCCGTGCTGGGCCCAGAAAGGCCCCGGTCCAGGCGTATTCGGGCAGATTCGCTTAACGGGGCAGGCTCCAACTGGCTACCATTCAGTGGTGAGGGCAGAGCGGCTACAGGCGGTTGGGCTGGCACTGGGCCTGCCGGGGAGAGTGGCGGTGGCGCTGTCCCGGCGGACAAACCTGCGAGCCGGAGACCACGAGACGCCTACGACGCTCGTCCGGCGCTCGCTACCTGGGCCACAGCGCGAACGATCAGCTCACGCATCCAGATGTGAGCCGGATCGTGCTCACGCCGCGAGTGCCAAACCAGGCACAGCTCGAAGCGCGGCAAGCGCAAGGGCGTCGGCAACAGCACGATCGGATAGTGCTCGCTCATCGGGCGCAGCAGTCGCTCGGGCCCGGTGCTGATCAGATCTGTCTCGGCGACCACCTGCGGAGCCACGAGAAAGCTCGAAACTTGCAGCGCCACGCGGCGCGAGAAGCCGCGGCGCTCGAGCTCGGTATCGACGTAGCTGCCGGCCGTGCCGCCTGGCGAGACCAGCAAGTGCTCGAGCGCCAGGTACTGCGGTAGGCTCAGGCGCGTCTTTTTGCGGAGCGCCGGGTGGCCCTTGCGCAGCATGCACACGAAACCGTCGCTGAACAGGCTGCGCTCGCCGAACACGCGCGACAGTTTCGCCTTCACCGTGATTGCGACGTCGAGCGTTCCCACCTCGAGCTGTTCGACCAGATCGGGGTAGCTAGTGGCTTGCAAGTTCACGCCCGGCGCCTCCGCCTGCAGCCGTGACAGCAAGGCGCCCGCCAAAATCGCTTGCCCGTAGTCGGCCAAGCCGACGCGCAGCGCAAAACGCGCACGCTTTGGCTCGAACGGCTGCTCGGCGCGCAGACCGCGCTCGAGCTCGCCCAAACCGCGCTCCAGCTGGGGCAAGAGCGCGACGGCACGAGGCGTAGGCTCGAGGCCGCGACCGCTGCGCACGAGCAGCGGATCTTGGTACAGCTCACGCAAACGCGCGAGCGCGTGGCTGGTCGCGGATTGACTGAGACCGAGACTTTTCGCAGCGCGCGTGACGTGACGCTCGCTGAGCAGCGCGCGCAGCGCGACCAGCAGATTCAAGTCGAGCGCCGCCAGCTTCACATCATGCACCATATGCATCATTATAGTGCCGACTGTGCATTAGACTGATAGCTCATTCGGGCGCAAGTTGCGCTTCGCCCCGCATGGGGCAGAAGGAAGAAGCGCCATGTACGTGATCAGCGGAGCTAGCGGAAATACGGGGAAAGCCGCCGCCAAAAAGCTACTTCAGGCGGGCAAAAAGGTGCGCGCCCTGGTGCGCGACGTAAACAAAGCCAGCGAGCTTGCGGCGCTCGGCGCCGAAGTGGTCGCGGTCGATTTGAGCGATCGCGCCGGCTTCGAGCGAGCCCTGGTCGGCGCCGACGGGCTGTACTTGCTGTCGCCACCCGACCTCACCTCGCACAACTTCTTGGCGGAGCGGAGCCAGCTGCTCGGGGCCGTCGCAGCCGCGGCGAAAAGCGCGGCGGTTCCGCACGTCGTGTTCTTGTCGTCGGTCGGCGGCCAGCACCCGAGCGGCACCGGCATCATTCAGTCGGTCCATGCCGGTGAAGTGGCGCTGCGCGGAGCGGGCGTCACCTCCACGTTCTTGCGCGCCGCGTACTTCGTCGAAAACTGGGCTTCGGTCCTGCCGGTAGCCAAGCAAGACGGCGTCTTGCCGAGCTTTCTTCCGGGCAAGCTCGCGCTGCCGATGGTCTCGACCGTCGACATTGGCAACCTGGCAGCCGAGGCGCTGCTCGACGGGCCACGCGGCGAGCGCGTGCTCGAGCTTTCAGGCCCGCGAGATCTCACGCCGAACGACGTGGCCGTCGTGGTTTCGAAGCTGCTCGGACGGGCGGTTCAACTCGTCGAAGCACCGCTCGAGGCCGTCGTGCCGACCTTCACCTCGTTCGGCATCTCGCCAGAAATAGCCGAGTTATTCCGGCAAATGTACGAGGGTCTTCGCGCCGGTCGCGTCAGCTTCGAGGGCGGCAAAGCCGAGGCGCGCCGGGGCCCTACCAGCGTAGAAGAGACCCTGCGCCTGCTCTCCAAGTAGCGGTCGCGGCTGCCGCTGATGCCAACTGTCGCAGCCGCTCGCTAACTGACGATCAGGGGACCTTGCAGCCCGGATTGTTTTTCTCGAGCGCGCGGCAGGTGGTACCGGCGGCGACGCAGCCACCGCCCGCCTGGCAAGTGTCATAGTCCGCCACGCAGCGTTTGTCGCAGGTCGTGGCGGCCTTGGTACATGCGAGCACGCAACTTTGCGGCATGCCTTTGCACCTCGTGTCGCAAATCTTTTGGGTATCCGAGCAGCCCGTTTCGCATTTGGTTTGCGCGCCGCTACAGATGGCAGGGCAGGTGGCCTTGGTGCCCGTGACGTAGGTCGCGCACTGGTCGGTGGTCCAAGCCGTGTCGAATTTTTTGCAGTTCGGGGCCGGGGTGCCGGCTCCGCCCGCTCCAGCGCCGCCCAGGTCCGCACCACCTGCGCCCGCTCCACCCAGGTCGCTGAGCGCGCCGCCCAGATTGGCGCCCTGACCCGCCGCGCCCCCGGCACCCGTCGCCGACTTGCCGCCGCTGCTCGTCATGTTGCCGGCGCCGGCTTGGCCGAGCGACGACGAGCCGGAGCTGGAGTTGCCTAAACCGCCGCTATTTTCGTTGGATTCGCCGGCAGCGCCCGCCTGCGCCGCGCCACTCGGCGTGTCGGAGCTGGAGCTCGAGCTACAAGCGGCAAAAACCAAAAACGGTACGAAGGCGAGCGTAAGCGGCAAAATCTTCATGGTGTGTCCTCGTCAGCACAGGTCAGCGCTGTTGTTCGGGGCCGCAGTTATAGTGGGACCCTCGCTCAAGAATTTTTGGAAACTTGGTTCTCTTTCGGAGAATTTAGGTTCGCGCCAGGCGATTTTTTCGACGCTGCTGGCCGGCGTTAAGTTTCTTTCAGCCTGATAAACCCGAGCCATCTCGCGCCTCTTGGCGCCCGGCATGACGGGGCGTGGCACCGGTGCCAGAAGTCGGGCTAGCCTGGCGACATGCGGAGTTGGGCACTACTGTGGGCGGCGGCCTCAATTTTCGTCGCGACGGCCTGCGGCAGCAGCACGCACGGCACTCAAGCGGCAGCCGGCGCCGCGCCAGGCGGAAGCGCCGGTGCGGAAGCGAGCGCCGGTCACGCAACGGGCGGTGCCGAGGCGGGCACGACGGCCGGCGGCGCGAGTAGCGCAGCGCCGATCGAGCTTACCGATCTTTGTCCGATCTTCACGCACGACCTGTGCGTCTACCTGATGCAGTGCGGCGGGGTGACCTATCGCGACGCGGCTCATTGCGAAAAAGAGCTGGATTGCTTTGGCTTGCCCGAGCTCACGGCCGCCGCAAAAAAGGGCGCCGTCGACTACGACCCGAGCCAGGTCGGCGCGTGTCACCAGCGCTTCGTGGCGTCGCCGTGCACGTTCGGCTTTTTCTTGTTCACGCCCGACATCTACGACGTGCTGAAGTATTGCCCGGGCACCGTCACCCCCAAGCTCGTGGCAGGTGACAGCTGCTCGTCCGATGGCGAGTGCAGCGCAGGCCTGTATTGCTACAAAGGCGCAAGCTACGCGTGTCCTGGGACGTGCCGGGCCTTCTCCACCGCAGGCCAAGATTGTGGCAGCGGCGGGCGCTGCGCCGAGGGCCTCGATTGCAAGGCCGACAAGTGCGTCGCCTACGCCAAGGCGGGCGACGACTGCGCGACCGACGACTGCGACTACTCGATCAGCTGCCCGAAAGACGAGATTTGCGCGAGTAACCTGTGGTGCGATAAGACCGTCGGCCAGTGTCAGCTCGGGCGCATGCTGGGCGAGCCGTGCGGCACGCTCGGCACTGGCGCCACGACTTCTCAAGCCAACTGCGCCGTGCACCTTTGGTGTGACGCCCCGCCGTTCGGCGCCGGCAAGTGTCAAGCGCCGAGCGCGGCGGGCGGGCCGTGTGCGTTCATCGGCTTCGATAGCTGTGAGGACGGGCTGCACTGCGAGGGCGCGACACAGCAAGCCCCCGGCAAGTGCAGCGCGCCGTCCGCCAGCGGCGGCAACTGCAACGGCGACAAGGATTGCCAAAAAGGCTTGGTCTGCTTGCTCAACATCTGCAGCGCGCCCGGCGCGGAGGGCGTCTCTTGTGAGGACGGCTCCTGCCAGAGTGGGCTGGTCTGCGTCGATGGCAAGTGCCTGGGCGCTCGCTACCCGGGCGACCCTTGCGACGGCATGCGCTGCACCGGTGGTCGCTGCGTGAACGGCACCTGCGACTACCACGTGAAAGTTGGCGGCGCCTGCAGCGACAACACCGACTGCGCGACGAGCCAGTGCGTGAACGGAGTCTGCTACGACGACTCGATCTGCAAGCCGCCCGCGCCCTGACGAGCACCACCAGCGCCGCACGGCACGTGTGCGGACGAAACCGTAAATTGTGCGTGACGGAAATTGCGAGGGTCACCCGGTGATGGCCGCGACCCTGTTGTGGACGGCGCCTTGTTGGCGCTTGTGCGGCTCACGCTTGCGACGTTGCGGGTCGCGACGATTCGAAACTCATTCGGTGCGCCGAGAACTCCGTGAAGCGCGTGCCATGAGCTTCAAAATCAGGGGTGTAGACTGGGACATGGCGGCAATATCCGGCGCGAATCGCGATATTTTGACGAAGCTTGTTCCCGGCGGCTCGCTCGCGTTGGCCGAGCTGGCAGACGACGAGCTGCTGGCAAATACGCGGCGCCTCGTCGGGAAATCGAATCAACTGCTCGCGGCATTGCTCGCGCATCTGGCGGAAGTCGAGACGCGCGGCGTGCATCGCACGCGCCGCTGCGCCAGCCTCTACACCTACTGTATTTACGAGCTGCGTTTTTCCGAAGACGCGGCCGCGCGTCGCTCGGCCGCCGCGCGATGGGTCAAACAATTTCCCGCGCTGTTCGAGGCCATCGCCGAGGGTGAGCTCCACCTCACGGGGCTATTGATGATCGGGCCCCATCTCACACCCGAAAATCAGCTCGAGCTGCTCGGTCGCGCTAAGTTTCGGACGAAAAAAGAGCTGACCAAGCTGATCCGCCAGCTCAATCCGCTGCCGCAGGTGCCCGACCGCATCGAGCCACTCGGCCCCTCATTGCCGCGCGCGCTGCACGCGCCGACCTGGGCGGAATTTGCGGCTTCGCTCTGTCCGCCGATCCGCGATTTGCCGGCCGGCGAGCGGCCGCGGGATTGGGCCAACGACGGCTTCGAAAGCGCGGACGCTCGCGAGTTGCCCCAAGCGGGCGGCGAGGCGGCGTGCGCAGGCGATGAGGCGCTGCCGGAGGATGGCGAAACCTTGCCAGTGGGGCCAGTGCCAGCGGACCTGTCGCCCGTGACCGGCCCTCAGCACTACCAGCTGCAGTTCAGCACCGTCGAAGAGCACGTGCAGCTGATCGAACGAGCGCGCGCCTTGCTCGCACGCGAACGACCCGGCGCGACGCTGGGCGAGCTGCATTTGGAGGCGATGAAAATGCTCGTCGCGGCGCTCGAGAAACGAAAGTTCGCCGTGACCGACCGGCCACGAAAACCAAAGCAGCCGGTCACGGTCGATGCATGCCAACCGTCAGAAGCGCCGCGCCAGCGCGTCGTCGTGGTCGACCGATGCGAGCCGTCAGAAGCGCCGCGCCAGCGCCCCAACGTCGTCGACCGGAGCGAGCCGTCAGAAGCACCGCACCAGCGCGTCGCCGCTGTCGTCGACCGACCCGAGCCGTCAGAAGCACCGCGCCGGCGCGTCGCCGCTGTCGTCGTCGACCGACCCGAGCCGTCAGAAGCACCGCGCCGGCGCGTCGCCGCTGTCGTCGATCGACGAGAACCACCCGAAGCACCGCGCCGGCGCGTGAACCCTGACGCGCGCCAGCCGTCAGAAGCGCCGCGCCAGCGCGTCGTCATGGTCGACCGATGCGAGCCGTCAGAAGCGCCGCGCCAGCGCGTCGACGTCGTCGATCGATGCGAGCCGGCCGATGCGCGGCGACCGCGTAGTAGACACGTTCCCGCGGCTGAGCGCCGCGAGGTGTACCAGCGAGATGGCGGGCGTTGCACGTACGTGGATGAACGCGGTGAGCGTTGCTGCGAGACACGTTACCTCGAAGTGCATCATCTCCGGCCGTTCGCGAGAGAGGGCGCGCATGTTGCCTCGAATCTGGCCTTGCGCTGCCGCGCGCACAACGAGCTCGGGGCCGAGCAAGATTTCGGCGCAGCCCTGATGGCGCGAAAGCGTGATTCGCTCAGGCACGAATCACGGCGCGCTCAGGCGCGGGCTCTTTGACCTGGGCTTGCGCGCTTTCGACTCCAGCGCGGCCGCCGCCCTTGGCGCGCACGCTCATCTGCGAGAAGGCGACGTGAGCACGAAAAGCTGAAGGCGCCGAAGCGGCGACGCGCGGCGTTCGTGCCGACGCGAGAACGGCGTCGTTGGCCAAATCTCCAAGAAAAGCCGAGCACTCCTGAGTGGGCTGCGGTCTGGCTGCCCGTTCGCTAGCTGCCGCCGGGGCCGCTCGAAAAGTCTGCCAGCAAATCTGGCAGCAGGGTTTCGAGGCCGGCGCTGGGGGGCTCGGGGCCGGGGCGCATGCCGGGTTGGTAGCCGCGCGCCTGAAACGGCTCGATCAGCGCGGAGTCGCGGCTCAGCACGTGGACCGGTACGCCGCGAGAGGCGGCATGACCGGTCACGTCGAGCACGGGTTGATGGTCGCCGAGAATGATGATCAGCGAATCGTCGTGCACGTTGTCGGCGAGGTAGCGCTTTAGCACCTGCAAGTCGTACTCAATCGAGTGCAGGTAGGCGCCGCCGGCGTTTTCGAACTTGGGCCATTCGATCGGGAAGGTGACAGGCTTCAGCTGGTTGAACAGCGCGCCGTCTTTCAGACGCGACCAGTCGCCCACCAGCCGCGGCTGAATGCTCCAGGGCACGTGGCTGGAGATCAAGACGTACTCGACGAACAGCGGGCCCTTCGCGACCTCGACCTCGTGCCGATGCACGAAGTCGACCACGTATTGGTCGGGCATGGTGGCCCACGCGAAAGTGGGGCCGCGGTAGTCGAAATTCCAAGCGTAGTAGCGCTGATCGAAGCCGTAAAATGCGCCTTTCGGCCAAGGGCGCGTCGTACCGGGCTGGACCAACACCGTGCGATAGCCGGCGGCCTCGAAGAACTTGGCGATCGCCTTGGGTTGCTTGGCCAAAACCAGCGCGTACTCGAGCTGGTCGCTCGTCCGTACGCCGGTGCTGAGCGTGGCGTTGGCCAGCCAGGAGCGGCCGCCGTACGTGGACGATGAAAGCACGCCCGTCGCCATGCTGAAGCCGCGTGCGCCGAGCTCCGCCTCGAAGCCGTCGTAGACGGCGCGCGTGGCCGCCACGTAGCCGGGGCGGCGAAACACCGTCTCGCCGTAAGACTCTACGACGAACAGGTACACGTTGTGACCGCGGAGCTTTTTCAAGTCGTGGGCAGTCGTTTGCAGCTTGAGCTCGGTGTTTGCGATTTTCGAGGCGAAGGCGGCGTTCTGGCTGACCACGTTGAACGAAAACGCCAGCTCGTTCTTCAGCCGCGGCACGCTGCTGACCGCGAACCCGCCCCAAAACAGCCGCTGATACTGCACGGGGTGACCGATGACATGGCTTGCCACGAACGCAGCAGCCGTCACACCAGCCGCCAGCCGCATGTGCGAAGGCTCTCGCAGGTAACGCTCGGCGTACGCCAGGCTGCGATACAGCAAGATCGCCAGTCCCGCCAAGCCGAGCAGCCCCGCCACGAGCGCCAGCGCGAAGCGCCACCAAGCCAGTGACGCGAACGCAAACCGAACCGCCTCGGGGGCGAGCGGCAGATCGGTATAGAGGTGAAAGGGCTGGGAGTAGTAGGCCTCTTGCAGACCGTCGCCCAGGCGCAGCAGCCGCACGAAGAAAAACCAGACGACCACGCCGATGCGCGCCCAGACCGGGACGCTGCGGCCCATGGAGCCGAACCACATCAAGTAAGCGAACAAGACGAGCACGTCGACCGAGGGCAGCAGGTACCAAAGCGCTGGCTCTTCGCCCGGGTAGCGAGCGTTGAGCATGACGTCGAACAAGAGCCAGGCCGCCAAGAAGGCCAGAGCTTGCCGCAGGCTGGGTCGGTCGAGCTTCATGACGGTGGAGCGAATCGCGAGCGGTGCTATGTGAGCCGGAGCGGGGCGCTAGGCGCCCTCCGAGGCACATGCCAGAGCATCGGTTCATCGTGCCCGATCTGCAAGGGCCTCCCAGCGGCGGCACGCTGTACAACCGCGAGCTCGTGCGCGAGCTGCAAATCTTGGGCATGCAGGTGAGCGCGCTCGAGCCGGACGCGGCGCTCGTCGCGCTGACGGCCGGCGAGCCCGCGCTGTACTGGGTAGATACGCTGTTCCTCGGGCATTTCGAGGTGCTCTGGCGCGCCAATCGCAAGCGCAGCGTGCTCGGCCTGCTAGCCCACTACCTGCCCTCACTCGTGGCGCGCGGCGAAGCGGTTCCGAGCGACGGACTCCAGCGCGACGAGAGCTTTGCACTCCACCATTGCGACGTGGCGCTCGCGCCGAGCGGCTACCTCAAACGCGCGCTCGTCAGATTGGGTCTGGAGGCGCCCTGCTTGGTGGTCGAGCCAGGCTGCCTGACGCACGGCTTGGCAAAAAAGCCGACCGGCGCCGACGGCGTGCGCGCGCTGATGATCGCCAACCTGACGCCTGGTAAGGGGGTCGAGCCGTTCTTGCGCGCGCTGTCGCAGCAGCTGCTGCCTTCTGACGCCTTCCAGCTCGAGATCGCGGGCCGCCTGGACGTCGACGCGGCCTATGCGCTCGCCTGCCTCAAGACGGTGCAAGAGCACGCTCCGCTGGCAGAGCGGGTAGTATTTTCGGGCGGCTTGTCACCCGCGCTGGTGGGTGAGCGGCTGCGCGCCAGCAATTTGCTGATTTCGGCGTCGCGCATGGAGTCGTTCGGCATGGCCGTCGCCGAAGCGCTCACGGTCGGCGTTCCGGTGGCCGCGCTCGGGCGAGGTAACGTGATCAAGCTCGTGCAGAGCGCGGCTGGCAGCGTCCTGGCAGCTAGCGATGAAGCGCTGGCCGAAGCTTGTCTGGCGTTCGCGCGAGATCCAGCGGCGCATGCGCGAGCCGTAGAGCAGGCCCAAACGCATCTGCGGCGTCCGCGCTCGTTCGCCACCGCCGCCGCAGACTTCGCGCGTCAAGTATCGGCGAGCGGCTTGGCAGAGCGAGCGTAGCCGTAGAGCGCCGAGCGAGCGAACGACAGCGCGACCGCCGTCGTGCCCAGCGCGGCCGCCGGCAGCCCGACGGAGCCTGTACAGATCAGCCCGAGCGCGAGACCCACGACCACCAACGCAAAGGCGCTGCGGCCGAGCAGCGTGCGCGGCATGGCACCGCCCGGCGGTGGAAAGAGCGCGACCGACAGCACATAAAGGTAACGCAGCACGCCGCCGCACAAAATCCACAGCCCGAATTTGCCGGACAGGTAGAGCTCGGTGCTGGCTGTCAGCACGAGCAGCGCGTCGACCTCCATATCGAAATGCGCACCGAACTCCGAGGCCGAGCCGGCACGGCGTGCCAGCCAGCCGTCCACTCCGTCGAGCGCGAACGTGCCGAGCACGAGCGCCCCCAGCAGTAGGCCGGAAGCGCCGTGCAGCGCGAGGCTCAAGACAATGACCAGCACGAGCCGCAGCAACGTCACCGCGTTGGCCGCGCCGAAGTCTGCCGCTCGCGTCCAGGCGCTGCGCGCAAGCAGCAGCAGCGCAGCGAACGAGCCGAACGCCGCGACTCCGAGCGGCCAGGGTTTGCCGAGCCAGAGCGCGCTGAGCAGCGCACACGAGAGCAATACGGCGTTGCCGGTGCTCCACCGTTCGAGCCTGAGCGCGAGAGCTGGCAGCGTCATGCCGGCAGGCATCGTGAACCAGCCGCTCGGCTCCCGCAACTCGCGGCCACGAGCCCGTCACTTCCGCGCGCCGCTAGCCGCCGAGTGGCACGGGCTGCATCGGCGCCACCACCGCTAGCTTCTTGCGTGTTATTGGTTGAAGCATGAGTTTTCGCCGTTACGCTCGTGGCATCAGCTGCGTCTCGAGGTTGCTAGTCGGCGCGGCTTTGGCCAGCGCTTGCTCGAGCGGCAATGACGCCCCGACCCCCGGCGCGACCGCGGGCACGGGCGCGGGCGGCGCCAGCGGCGGCACGAATGCGGTCGCGGGCGGCAGCGCGGGCGTGAGCCCGGTCGGAGGCTCTGCGGGCGCGGCGGTCAGCACAGGCGGAAGCAGCGTTGCCGGCACGAGCGGCACGGGCGCGAGCGGAGCGAGTGGCGCGGCAACTGGCGGAACCGCCAACGGCGGCGCGGCAACCGGCGGAACCGCGACGGGCGGCGGCGGCAGCTCGACCGGCGGCAGCACGGCGGGCGGCGGCAGCGGCGGTCAGGGCGGCGCGACGAGCTGCGCCGGCAACGCGATCTCACTCAGCGCCAACGGCACAGGCACCGACAGTGACGCAGCCGCCGCGCGCATCGTCATCGACATGATGACCGATCTGCCGCTCGGCAACTCGAACCGCACCATCGAGTTCTGGGCCGACATCAAGCCCACCGACTGGGTTGGCGAAAGCAACGAGCTCTACGCTTACGGAGCAAACACCAACGCCGCCGCCTTCGGCTTGGACTTCGGCACCTTCAGCGTCAAAAACATGCCCACCAACCACGCCACGCTAAATCCAGTCACGGGCGGCGGCTTCAACGACGACAGCACGAACGATCTGGGCATCACCTCCGCAACCCGCCAATGGGTGCATATCGCGATGGTCTGGGACGGCACCGCGATCAAAACCTACGTCAACGGCGCGCTCAAAATCACGAGCCCCGGCATGAACGGCACCACCATGCTCGCGACGGCCGCCTCACCCATCACCTTCGGCTACAGCCCCGCCAACAAAAACTGCTTCAACGGCAGCTTCGACGAGCTCCGCATCTGGAAAGCCGCCCGCACCGACGCAGAGATTTCCAGCAACTACAACAAGAACGTGGCGCCCGACGATCCAAACCTGGTCGGCTACTGGAAATTCGACGAAGCGCCCGGCGCCACCATGGCCGCCGACTCCGTGACTACGGCAGGCCACACGCCGCATCCCGGCGTGCTCACGTCCGCAATGCCGGCGGGCTTGCCCACGTTCGTTACGCCGATGATGCCGGCGCCGATTCATTGTCGTTGAAGCGGCGCCGGGCCTGGTAGCGGCGCGCGAGCGGCGCGCGGCGTGTCACGGCAGCGTCGAGAAGAACTTCCAGAGCCCTTGATAGCGGTACTTGCCAACCGCAGGATCGGTAGCATCCGGATTGTGGCCGGAGGTGATCGCGCACCAGACGACGGGATATTGGGCGGGGCAGCCGGTGTAGGTCTCGCACATCGGGTAGTTCGCCGCGTCCCACGGCATGTGCGCGCTGCCGGTGCAGCCGTTGCGCATCAGCACCTCGTCGCGTGAGGCTCCGCTGCCGAGCGAGTCGACCGAGGGCTTCGCGTCAATCGGATTCTCGGTGTCTTGCAGGCCAACGACGTACATGGCTGCGATCGGGCCTTTGCACGGCTTCGGGCCCTTTCCACGCAGGCCGCCGCCGATCTGCACGCCAAAAGCGCGCAAGATGTCCGAGTTCGCGCAGCCGAGCGAGCCGGCCTCGAAAGCGCCGCTGCTATAGCCGCTCAAGAACACCTTCTTGCTATCGGTACAGTACTTGCCCTGGATGTCTTTGACGACGGCCGCCAGGTATTGCACCTCGGGACTATTCGGAAAGTCGTCGGCGAATACCGCGCCGCCGCAGTCGGGATTCGCAGCAGCCGACTTCACGTACGACAACGCGACCTGAATGGCTTCTGTCTCGCCAGACGTAACGCCGAGCGGTGAGTAGCCGCCTTCCGAACCGACGGTCTCGGGGCCGCCGCAGCCGGAGCCGCCGATCGTGACGGGGTACGCCTTCGAGGGATCGTAGCCGGTCGGTAGACGCAGGTAGTAGTTACGATGCGTCCAGCTGTAGACCGAGCCGGCGTTCGGCGGGTACATGGTGACGAACGCTGGATCGACGCCAGTGACGTCGATGTCGTGCTTGATGAAAGCCGTCGCTGAGTCGGTGCCGCCGGGCGCCATGCCGCAGCCCATGGAGCGCGTCGCCGTCGACATGCCGCCTGCTCCGGCCGAGCCAGCCGCGCCCGAAGCGCCAGCTGCGCCTGAAGCGCCACCACTGCCGCCGGAAGAGCCACCTGTGCCAGCAACGGGCGCCGTGCCCGCCGTTGGAGTCGTGCCCGCCGTACCGACCGAGCCGGCCGTCGATGTCGTGCCGCCGGCGCCGGCGCCTGGAACGACGCTGGTTCCACCCGTGGCGGCGCCAGCCGTACCAGCCCCGGCGGGGCTGCCTCCCGAAGCGGGCGTGCCCGCACTACCCGGTGGGGGGGATGGGGTGCCATCAGTAGTGCCGCTGCTGCAGGCACCAGTGATGAAGGCCAACGAGAAAAAGGCGGAAAGAAAGGGTAGCGGGAACCGACGCGGGCTCATGGGATCTCCTCGGAGGCTAAATAGCCACCGGCCAGCGTTTCCGTCTAGCAAACCTTGACCGACCGACCAGCCGAACGCTTTGGCGGCCCATTTACTGGGCCGTAAGCCTGGGACCTGAAGGGCGACTGACACGGCAACCGGGGCTAGCCGTTTCAGCCCGGGGCGACGCGTTGCCGTGGGCGCGAGAGGCCGCGTATCTTGGCAGAGTGAGCGAACAAGTCCCGTGCGAGCGCTGTGGCGCCGTGATGACTCCGGAGCCCGATGGGCGAACGTTCGCCTGCCGTTACTGCGGCTCCAAGATTCAGGTCGCGATCGACGCCGACCAAATCGCGCGCGGGATGGCGGTCGATCTATCGAACCTCGAAGACTTCGTGGCGCGCCTGGCGGGCGCGTTGGCGCACGGCTTCGCCGAGCACAGCCAAATCCGCGCCCAAGGCCAGCTCGTCCACGGCATCGATCTGAAGCTCGACCCCGATCACTTCGCCCTCGAGCGCGACGGCAAAGAGTTCGTCGCCAAACACAAGAAAGTCGTGCGCGGCATCGCCCTCCGCACCGCCACGTTACCGCTCGACCAATGGTTCGCGAAACTGACGGAGGCTCTGGCCCGCCACGCCAACCAAAACTCGCGAGCAGCTTGGGTGCTCTCGCAGCTCGGCGGACGGCGTTAGGCAAAGCGCGCCATGTCGCCCCCGCGCGCCGCGACTTTCAGAGCTTCGGCTCTCGACCGCGCGGTGCACCCCAAATTATCAAGATTCGGATCTCGTCCTTCACACTGGCGCTCGGAGCTTGGCCAATACCTCCGCCGCATCGATGAGCTGCCCAGCATCCGCTTCGGCACCAGAAATCTCGAGCTCCCTCAGAAATTCGGCCCGCTCCTCCGCATCCATCTCGTCAACAAGCTTGTCTACGAGGAGAAGCTTCCACTCCGTCCCCTCGGGCAGGTCCGTGGGTTCGTCGATCACGAGGTGACCGTTCCGGACCTGCGCCTTGATCGCGTGCATGGCGTTCATATTATCTCGTTTCTTCCGCTTTCGCCCGCCGGGCTGGTCGCGAGAAATTTGAGGCAATTCGGGCGCCGTTTGCCCGGGCTCGCTCTGTACAAGCGGAGAGGTTCTGCTGCGGTCACAACTTCGTTGGTCGGCAGTTACTCGCGTAGTCAGCGGTACATGCAAGCTCATCCACCAACAAACGCCCGCAGTCG
>Ga0307516_10000991_pt1 | contig 39211 bp, 37 predicted proteins | sample 19_EM_MG_FD_203310 | JGI IMG/M metagenome (GOLD analysis project Ga0307516, IMG submission 203310) | Populus trichocarpa ectomycorrhiza microbial communities from riparian zone in the Pacific Northwest, United States - 19_EM | ecosystem: Host-associated > Plants > Roots > Unclassified | place... | reverse complement strand
GCCGCGCGAGGGGGACGCGGCGCAAGCACGCATCGTGATCGTGCGCGACGGCCTGAGCCGCGAGATCGACTTTCGCAGCGAACACCCGAGCATCCTCGACGCCGCGGCCGACGCCGGCCTGGAAGTGCCGTTCTCGTGCAAGTCGGGCGTGTGCTGCACCTGCCGCGCCAAGCTGCTTGAAGGCGAGGTGCGCATGGAGCGCAACTTCGCGCTCGAAAAACACGAGGTCGCGGCCGGCTTCATCCTGACCTGCCAGGCGCACCCGCTGACCGAGCGTGTCGTTCTGTCGTTCGACGAACGGTAAGCAGGATGCCTCGCGGACGCGCCCCCGGCTACGACACGCAGCGCGAGCAGATCCTCGCGCGCGCCGCCGAGCTGTTCGCGAAGCAGGGCTACACCGCCACCTCGATGAACCAGGTGGCCGAAGCCTGCGGCGTGTCGAAGCCTTCGCTCTACCACTACGTGCGCGACAAGTACCAGCTGCTGTTCGAGATCGCCGACGAGCACGTCGGCCGCCTGAGGGCCTTGGTGAACGAGGAACCGCCGGCCGGGCTGTCGCCCGAAGCGCGGGTGCGCCGCCTGATCGAGCGATTTCTCGAAGCGTATGCCGACGCGCAGGCGGCACACCGCGTCTTGACCGAAGACGTGAAGTTCCTCGAGCCGGCCGACCGCAAGCGCGTGCTCGACGGCGAGCGCGAAGTGGTGGCGGCGTTCGCCGACGCGATCGCTCTCGCGCGGCCCGAGCTGCGCCAGGTCGAGCTCGACAAGCCGTTGACGATGTTGCTGTTCGGCATGATGAACTGGATGTTCACCTGGCTGCGCCCGCAAGGGGCTTACACGCACGCGCTGATGGCGCCGGTGGTGGCCGACCTGTTCTTCGGCGGGCTGAACGCGGTGCGGCTCGACGCGCTGCCAACGCCGGCTGCCGCCGCGCCGAAACGGCGGGCAGTGGTCAAGCGCGCCGCCTGAATCTGCCGGTCACAATTCCCTTGAATCCTGATTCCAACCCTGCAACGGAGACAACGATGAAACCCAACAAGACCCTGCTCGCACTCGCTGCGCTGTGCGCTGCCACGCTGGCACACGCCGACGTCAACGTCGGCGTCACGCTGTCGGCCACCGGCCCGGCGGCGTCGCTGGGTATTCCGCAGAAGAACACGATTGCGCTGATGCCCACGAGCATCGGCGGCCAGAAGGTCAACTACATCGTGCTCGACGACGCTTCCGACACGACGCAGGCCGTGAGCAACGCGCGCAAACTGATCACCGAGAACAAGGTCGACGTGATCCTGGGCTCGACCACCACGCCGAATTCGCTGGCGATGATCGACGTGGTGGCCGAAGCGAAGACCCCGATGATCTCGATGGCGGCTTCGGCGCGCATCGTCGAGCCGGTCGACGACAAGAAGCGCTGGGTCTTCAAGACGCCGCAGAACGACATCATGATGTCGCTCGCCATCGCCACCAGCATGGCCAACGCCGGCGTCAAGACGGTGGGTTTCATCGGCTTCGCCGATGCCTACGGTGAAGGCTGGTTCCAGGAATTCAGCAAGGTCGCCGGCCTGAAGGGCCTGAAGCTCGTGGCCAGCGAGCGTTATGCGCGCACCGACACGTCGGTGACGGGCCAGGTGCTCAAGCTCGTGGCCGCCAACCCCGACGCGATCCTGATCGCCGGCTCGGGCACGCCCGCCGTGCTGCCGCAGCGCACGCTGAAAGAGCGCGGCTACACCGGCAAGTACTACCAGACCCATGGCGTCGCGAACAACGACTTCCTGCGCGTCGGCGGCAAGGACGTGGAAGGCACGCTGCTGCCGTCGGGCCCGGTGCTGGTCGCGGCACAGTTGCCGGCCAACCACCCAACCACGAAGTCGGCGATGGAGTACGTGGCCAAATTCGAAGCCGCCTACGGCAAGGGCTCGACCTCGACCTTCGGCGGCCACGTGTGGGACGCCGGCCTGCTGATGCAGTCGGCCGTCGCCATCGCGCTGAAGAAGGCCCAACCCGGTACGCCCGAGTTCCGCGCCGCCTTGCGTGACGCACTGGAAACGACCAAGGAACTGCACGGTGCGCACGGCATCTTCAACATGTCGCCGACCGACCACCTGGGCCTGGACCAGCGCGCGCGCGTGATGGTGAAGATCGAGAACGGGGCGTGGAAGTACCAGCCATGAAGACGCTGCAAAGCCTGATCGCCGGGCGCTGGCTCGGCGCCGATGCGGCGGTGCCTTTGCACAGCGCGGTCAATGGTTCGTTGATCCACCACACGCACGCCGAAGCCATCGACTTCGGCGAGGCGGTGGCGTTCGCACGCAGCACCGGCCTGCCGGCGCTGATGGCGATGGACTTCCAGCAGCGCGCGGCGCGGCTGAAAGCACTGGCCGCATACCTGAACGAGCGCAAGGAGCAGCTCTACGCGATTTCGGCCTTCACTGGCGCCACGCGCGCCGACGGCTGGATCGACATCGAAGGCGGCACCGGTACGCTCTACGCCTACGCCGGCATGGGCGGCAACGAGCTTCCTTCGGGCAACCTGATCCACGAAGGTCCGGCGCTGCCGCTGGGCAAGAAGGGCGGTTTTGCCGGCACGCACATCCTGGTGCCGCGCGGTGGCGTGGCGGTGCACATCAACGCGTTCAATTTCCCCATCTGGGGTTTGCTCGAAAAGTTCGCGCCGAGTTTTCTTGCCGGCATGCCGTGCATCGCCAAGCCGGCCACGGCGACGAGCTACTTGACCGAGGCGGCCGTGCGCCTGATGTTCGAATCGGGTCTGCTGCCCGCCGGCAGCCTGCAACTCGTGATCGGTGGCACCGGTGACCTGCTCGACCGGCTGCAAGGGCAAGACGTCGTCACCTTCACCGGCTCGGCCGACACGGCCGCGAAGCTGCGCACGCATCGAAACATCGTCGCGCAGTCGATTCCGTTCAACGCCGAAGCCGACTCGCTGAACTGCGCGATCCTCGGCCCCGACGTGTCGCCCGACGACGAAGAGTTCGAACTCTTCGTCAAGGAAGTGGCGCGCGAGATCACGACGAAGGCCGGGCAGAAGTGCACCGCGATCCGGCGCGCGATCGTGCCGCGAAAGCACATCGACGTGGTGGCTTCGAAGCTGCGCGAGCGGCTGGCGAAGATCAAGGTCGGCGACCCGGCGCTCGAAGGCGTGCGCATGGGCGCGCTGGCCTCGAAAGACCAGCAGCGTGACGTGGCCGAGCGTGTGGCCCTGCTGGCGCAGGGCAACGAGATCGTGTTCGGTGCGGCCGACGGTTTTGCGCCGCTCGGCGAAGGCGCGGCGAACGGGGCCTTCTTCGCGCCCACGCTGCTGCTGTGCCGCGACGCCTCGCGCAACAGCGCGGTGCACGATGTGGAGGCTTTCGGCCCGGTCAGCACGCTGATGCCCTACGACGATCTGGACGAAGCCCTGGCGCTCGCCGCGCGTGGCAAAGGCAGCCTCGTGGGCACCCTGGTCACGCACGACCCGAAGGTCGCAGCGAAAGCCATTCCGGTGGTGGCCGCGTGGCACGGCCGCTTGTTGATCCTCGACCGCGAAGCCGCGGTCGAATCCACGGGCCACGGCTCGCCGCTGCCACAGCTCAAGCACGGCGGCCCGGGCAGGGCCGGCGGTGGCGAAGAGCTGGGTGGCATCCGCGCGGTGAAGCACTACCTGCAACGCGCCGCGGTGCAAGGCTCGCCGACGATGCTCGCGGCCGTGACGGGGGAACACGTGCGCGGCGCGGCGCTGCACGAGAGCGACACCCACCCGTTCCGCAAGCACTTCGAAGATCTGCAGATCGGCGACTCGCTGCTGACGCACCGGCGCACCGTGAGCGAAGCCGATCTCGTGAACTTTGGCGGCGTGTCGGGCGACTATTTCTACATGCACTTCGACGAAGTGGCAGCGAAAGAGTCACCGTTCGGCAAGCGCATCGCCCACGGTTATTTCGTGCTGTCGGCGGCCGCGGGCTTGTTCGTGTCGCCCGCGCCGGGCCCGGTGCTCGCGAACTACGGCCTGGACACGCTGCGATTCGTCAAGCCGGTGGGCATCGGCGACACGATCCGCGCCCGGCTCACCTGCAAGCGCAAGACCGATCGCAACAAGAAAGATGCGAACGGGCAAGGGCAGGGCGTGGTGGCCTGGGACGTGGAAGTGACAAACCAGGACGGCGAGCTGGTCGCGAGCTACGACATCCTGACCTTGGTGGCCAAACGCAGCGCCTGAGGCCGCAGCCGGCGCGCGGGGAAACCCCGCAGGGGGCGCTTGGGTCACACTCCTAGAATGATTGTGCAGTTGCACAAGGAGTTTCCTTCAATGGCCCAACCCCGCCGCGCCGGCAAAGCAGACGCCTCCGCCGAGCCCCGCGCCCAGCCCGCTCCCGCGGCGGGCGGCGGGCCTCGCATCCTCAAGAAGTACCCGAACCGGCGCCTGTACGACACGCAGTTGAGCAGCTACATCACGCTCACCGACGTGAAGGCCATGGTGTTGTCGGCCGAGAACTTCGAGGTGCGTGACGCCAAGACCGGCGAAGACCTCACACGCAGCATCCTGCTGCAGATCATTCTCGAAGAAGAAACCGGCGGCGTGCCGATCTTCTCGGCGCCGATGCTGTCGCAGCTGATCCGTTTCTACGGCCACGCGATGCAGGGCATGATGGGCTCCTATCTCGAGAAGAACCTGCAGACCTTCACCGACATTCAGGCGCGGCTGGCTGAGCAGTCCAAGGGCCTGTACGACCCGGCGGCGCAAAACCCCGAGTTGTGGACGCAGTTCCTCAACGGCCAGGCGCCGGTGGTGCAGGGGCTGATGGGCAACTACATGGAGCAGTCGCGCAACATGTTCGTGCAGATGCAGGAGCAGATGGCCAAACAGGCCGGCGCACTGTTCCCGGGCATGCCGGGGTTCGTGCCGCCGAAACGCTGAAACCTCAGCTGCTCTGCGGATCAAAGAAGCGTCGCGACAAGCCGCTGCGGCCCGGGTAGTACTGAAAGTAGGGCCGTGCCTCGTCGATGGCTCGCGCCACCGATGGGCGTTCCAGGAGGCGATCGAAGTAGGCGGCCAGGCGCCCGTGTTCAGGTGGGATCGGCACGTAGGTCACGGCATAGAACAGGGCGGGTGCAGCAGCGCAATCGGCCATGCTGAATGCATCGGCCGCCACCCAGGTTCGCCCTTGCAGGTGGCGGTCGATCAACGCGTAGGCCGACGACAGGGCTTCTTGCGCCCGGGCCACGCCGATCACGTCGCGGTCGGCTTCCGCTCGCAGCAGGTTGGCGGTGAAGGCCTGCATCGGTGTCATCACGTACAGGTCGAACAGGCGGTCCCACAGGCGGACTTGAAGCGCCGCGTCCACGTCGTTCGGGATCAGCGCACGGCCGCCGCCGGCATGGTGGCGCTGCACATGTTCGATGATGACGCTGGTCTCGGGAATGGGCCGCCCCTGGTCAATGAGAAGCGGCATCTTGCCCATCGGCCACAAGGCCAGGAACGCCGCGTGCTCTGTCGGGTCGCCCAGGTTCAATAGGCGCCTTTCCACCTCGACCCCCAACTCGTCAAGTGCGATGAGCAGCTTCTGGCAGTAGGACGAAAGTGGGTGGTAGTGCAGCGTGAGCGTCATCATGGGGTCGATCTCCTGTTTCCCAGGTGGGAAAGTATTGCCCCGACAACCGCGGCAGTCCAGCCGCGTGAGCGTTGGATCGCGCAGCGCCTCTTCACCTTGTGCCGGACGGGCCCTGCGGCTAGAGTGCGTCCACCCGCCCGAGGCGAAACGTGACACCGCCGGAGGTCTTCACTTCAACCCGCAGGAGAGTCTGATGTTTCGATCCGCTAAATGGGCGATGGTGCTTGCCATGCTGGCCGTGTCATTGGGGGCAGGCGCGGCGCCGCGTGGCAATCTCGATGTGCGACTCTCGGCGCCGGCTCCGGTGCTGAACGGCGACGTCGACGTGGTGGTCAACGTGACCGTCACCAACACCGCTCGGCATCCGGTGATGTTGCTGAAGTGGCAGCTGCCGTCGGACGAACTGGAAGGCTCGCTCTTCAGCATCACGCGCGACGACCAGCCGGTCAGTTACCTCGGCCCGGTGATCAAGCGCACCGCGCCCGACGCTTCCGACCACGTCAAGCTCGAGGCCGGCGCGACGCTGAGCTACGCGGTCGAACTCACCGGCGCCTACGACCTGTCGCGCAGCGGCCGCTACGCTATCTCGTACTCGAGCCGTGGCAAACACGGTGATGCCGTTTCGCTCGCGTCGGATCCGCTCTATCTTTGGCTGGAAGGCCGCAGCGGCAAGACCGCGCAGGCAGCGACCGCACCCGCCCCGGCCGCGGCCAGCCTTTCGTACACCGGCAACTGTTCGGCTTCGCAGCAATCGACGATCGCGAGCGCGGTCACGGCGGCCACCAGCTACGCCACAGGGGCCAACTCCTACCTCGGTGGTGCGGCCTCGGCGACGCCGCGCTACACGACCTGGTTCGGTGCGTTTTCGAACGCCGGCTGGAACACCGCAAAGAGCCACTTCGCGGCCGAACAGAGCGCGTTCACGACCCAGGCGCTGACGCTCGACTGCAAGTGCAAGAAGAAAAACGTCTACGCCTACGTCTACCCGACGCAGCCGTACAAGATCTACGTGTGCGGCGCGTTCTGGGCGGCACCGATGACCGGTACCGACTCGAAGGCCGGAACCCTGGTGCACGAGATGTCGCACTTCACCGTGGTCGCCGGCACCGACGACTGGGCCTATGGCCAATCGGCGGCCAAGGCGCTGGCCCTTTCGGACCCGACCAAGGCGCTCGACAACGCCGACAGCCACGAGTACTTCGCCGAGAACACGCCGGCGCTGCCGTGAAGCCCGTGCCCGCGGCGCGCGGCGGCCGGGGGCGTCTGGCCGGCTGTCTGGTGTCGACCGTCGTGAGCGTGGTCTTGAGCATGCCCGAGCCCGCCCCGGCCGCCGAAGCGCTGCACTGCGTGCTACGTGGCCCGGCCAGCGTGGTGGTCGGAGCGCCGGTCATGCTCCGGTTCAGCGTCACGAACCGGGGCGGCGAGGCACTGAACGTTCTCGAATGGAACACGCCGTTCGAAGGCTGGTTCGGCGCGTACGTCGGGGTCACGCACGACGGCGTGGAGTTGCCTTTTCGCGGGCCGATGCTCAAACGTGGTGACCCGGCGGCAGACGACTACCTGCGCTTCGGTGCCGGCCAGACGCGCCGGGCGGCGGTCGACCTCGCGCTGCCTTTCGACCTGTCATTGCCCGGCCTGTACCGGGTGCAGCCGCGCATCACCCTCCACGACGTGACCGGCGCCGCGGGCAAAGGTCGGTCGCGCGCTGAACACCGTGCGCGGCCGCTGCCGTGCAACGCGCTGGACGTTCGTGTGCTGCCAGCTCGGGCCGGCCCGACCTGAAGTGCCGCGATCGGCGAAAATGTGCCGATGACACAAGACACGCTCGTTTCCCCAACTGCCCGCACCGCCGGCGCCGCCCCGAAAATCGGGTTCGTATCCCTCGGCTGCCCGAAGGCGCTGACCGACTCCGAGTTGATCCTCACCCAGTTGCGCGCCGAGGGTTACGACACCTCGAAGACCTTTGCCGGTGCCGATCTCGTGATCGTCAACACCTGTGGGTTCATCGACGACGCGGTCAAGGAAAGCCTGGACACTATCGGCGAAGCGCTGGCCGAAAACGGCAAGGTGATCGTCACCGGCTGCCTCGGCGCGAAGGGCGGCGAGGGCAGTGGCAACCTGGTGCGGCAAATGCACCCGAGCGTGCTCGCCGTGACCGGCCCGCACGCCACGAACGAAGTGATGGACGCGGTGCACAAGCACAGCCCCAAGCCGCACGACCCTTTCGTCGACCTCGTGCCGGCCCAGGGCGTGAAGCTCACGCCGCGCCACTACGCCTACCTGAAGATCAGCGAAGGCTGCAACCACCGCTGCTCGTTCTGCATCATCCCGAGCATGCGTGGCGACCTGGTCTCGCGCCCGATCGGCGACGTGCTCGGCGAAGCGCAGCGCCTGTTCGAAGCCGGCGTGAAGGAACTGCTCGTGATCAGCCAGGACACGAGCGCCTACGGTGTGGACGTGAAGTTCCGCACCGGCTTCTGGGATGGTCGCCCGGTCAAGACCCACATGACCGACTTGTGCGAGAAGCTTGCCGAGATCGCCGCGAAACACGGCGCCTGGGTGCGCTTGCACTACGTCTACCCGTACCCGCACGTCGACGCGATCCTGCCGCTGATGGCCAGCGGCGGCATCCTGCCGTACCTGGATGTGCCGTTCCAGCATTCGCACCCCGACGTGCTCAAGCGCATGAAACGGCCGGCCAGTGGCGAGAAGAACCTGGAGCGGCTGCAGCGTTGGCGCGAAGCCTGCCCCGAGCTCGTGATCCGCAGCACCTTCATCGCTGGTTTCCCGGGCGAGACCGAAGCCGAGTTCGAGCACCTGCTCGGGTTCATGCAAGAGGCGCAGATCGACCGCGCCGGCTGCTTCGCGTATTCGGCCGTGAGCGGGGCGACCGCGAACGACTTGCCCGGCACGCTGCCGATCGAAGTGCGCGAGGAGCGGCGTGCGCGTTTCATGGCGGTGGCCGAAGCCGTGTCGGCCGCGAAGCTGCAGCGCCGCGTGGGTGCCACGATGCAAGTGCTGATCGACTCGGCGCCAGCGCTCGGCCGCAAGGGGGGTGTCGGTCGCTCGTACGCCGACGCGCCCGAGATCGACGGCAACGTGAAGCTGCTGCCACCCGAAAAGGCATCGAAGACCTTGAAGGTTGGCGAATTCACGCGCGTAAAGATCGTCGGCACGCAAGGCCACGATCTGGTCGGCCAGCCGGTCTGATCCTGCCATGACCGACCCCAAGACCACCGGCCTGATCCACCACCCGTACCAGCCGCCCGCCGGCTTCGACGCGCCGCAGCCCGGCGTGTTCAAGGCCTCGACGGTGATCTTCGCGAACGTGGCTGCGATGCGCGCTCGCAACTGGCGCGAGAAGGTCGGCTACACCTACGGGCTGCACGGCACGCCGACCACGTTCACGCTCGAAGAGCGCATCGCCGCGCTCGAAGGCGGCACGCACTGCGTGCTGGTGCCGAGCGGGCTGGCGGCGATCACCTTGGTCAACGCGGCACTGCTGCAGTCGGGCGACGAGGTACTGATCCCCGACAACGCCTACAACCCCGGCAAGGAACTGGCGCGCCACGAACTGGCGCGCTGGGGCGTGAAGCACCGCTTCTACGACCCGATGCGGCCGGACGCGCTCGCGGCGATGTTGACGCCGGCGACGAAGCTCGTGTGGATCGAGCCGCCGGGCTCGCTGACGATGGAGTTCCCCGATGTGCACGCGCTGGTGCGTGTGGCGCGCTCGGTGGGCGCGATCGTCGCGCTCGACAACACCTGGGGCTCGGGCCTCGCGTTCAATCCGTTCGAGCTGGGCGAAGGCCTGGCCGCCGACGTGTCGATCCACGCGCTGACCAAGTACCCGTCGGGTGGCGGCGACATCCTGATGGGCTCGGTGACGACACGCGACCCGGCGCTGCACCTGAAGCTCAACGGTACGCACATGCGCATGGGCTGGGGCGTGTCGGCGAACGACGCGGAAACGGTGTTGCGCTCGTTGCCGTCGCTGGCACTTCGTTATGCGGCGCACGACAAGGCGGCGCGCACGCTCGCCACCTGGTGGGCTCAGCGGCCCGAGGTGAAGCGGGTGCTGCACCCGGCGCTGCCCGGCTCGCCGGGCCACGAACACTGGGCTCGTTTGTGCACGCAGGCGGCGGGCTTGTTCTCGGTGATGTTCGACGAGCGCTACAGCCTGGCGCAGGTCGACGCTTTCGTCGATGCGCTGAAGTATTTCAAGATCGGTTTTTCGTGGGCGGGCGCGATGAGTCTGGCCGTGCCCTACGACCTCGCCATGCTGCGGCCGGGCTCGGCCGTGCGCGGCACGCTGGTGCGTTTCTCGGTCGGGCTCGAAGCGGTGGAAGATCTGATCGAGGATTCGGCACAAGCGCTGGCCGCGCTTGCGCGCTGACCTTTCGGAGCGCTCAGGTGCGCTCGCGCAGCCGCATCTGCAAGCCGACCGGCGTCATCGTGAACGACATCAGCTCGGCGGCTTCCGCGCCGCTGGGTGTGGTGACCGATTCGATATCGAAGTGCGCGAGCAGCATCGCCGCCGCCATCTTGATCTCGAGCAGCGCCAGGTAACGACCGGGGCACACGCGCGGGCCGGCGCCGAAGGGAATCGACACCCGCTTGGCCGAGTTCGCAGCCTCGCCCGGCGCGCCGGTGGCGAGCCAGCGTTGCGGCTCGAAGCTTTCAGCGTTCGGAAAGTAGCGCTCCTGCATCGTGTCGCCGCGCATCACGCACCAGACCATGGTGCCGGCCGGGATGCGGATGTCGGCAATGACGGTCTCGCGCAGCGCTTCGGTCACCTGGAACGGCGCCACCGGCTTCAGGCGCATCGTTTCGTGCGCGCAGGCTTCGAGGAAGTCGAGCGAGGCCATCTGCTCGCTCGTGAAACCGCCCGCGTCGGGCGCCAGGCTGCGCACTTCGGCTTGTGCGCGCTGCAGCGCTTCCGGGTGGCGTTGCAGCAGGTAGATCATCCAGGCGAGCGTGTTCGCCGTGGTGTCTTCGCCGGCCAGCAGCATCGTCATCACGTTGCCGGCGACTTCTTCATCGCTGACCACCGCGGCGTCGCCCGCGCCGGCCGAAACGATCATCGCTTCGAGCAAGTTGGGCGGATGTTCGCGGCGCGCCGGGTCGGCCTGCAGCCGCGCTCTCGCTTGCTGGATGAAGACGTCGATCTGCAGATTCACCGCTTCGATGCTGCGCGCCAGCTCGCGGTCGGCCGCGCTGCGCACGTAGCGCCAGGTCGGGAAGAAGGAGAACAGGCGTTTGAAGAAGGCCGGGAAGATCTTGTCGAGGTGGCGCTGGATCACGTCGGCGTCGGATTCCAGCGTGTTGATGTCGGTGCCGAACGCCAGGCCTGCGATCGCGTCCACCGTGAATCGCATGAGGTCGGCCTGAAGGTCGATCGCGCTGCCACTGCGCGCCGCCGTCTGCCAGCGCCCGCGCAGCCGCTGCGTGACCTTCAGCAAGGACGGGAAATAGGCCTTGACGTGGCTCGGATCGAAACCTGCCATCACCATGCGGCGCTGGCGTTTCCAGGCCTCGCCGTTGGCGCCAAAGACACCTCGTTTCAGGCCCATCTCGTTGCCGATGGATTCGAGCAGGCGGGTGCGCCGAAAGCCCTCTGGCCGGTCGCGCAACAAAGCGTGCAAGGCCTCGTGGTCGGCCACGCCCAGCAGTTGCCGCCCACCCAGACTGAAGCGGAAATACGGCCCGTGTTCCCGGCTCCAGCGTTCCACGTCCTGGTGGATCGTGCTGCGCCTAACCTGCAACAGGTTGCCCAGCACCGGCAGCCCGCGTGGGCCGGGCAGCTCGGCGATCTCGCGCAGGCGCTGCGTGGGGGCCAGAGGCGGTGATTCCACTTGCATGCGCGTTCCTTCGCTCAATCTTTGCTGGGCTTGGAAGACACCTTGTGGCGCATCAGCCGGCCCTTTTCTCTTTCCCAATCGCGCTTCTTCTCGGTGTTGCGCTTGTCGTGTTCGGCCTTGCCCTTGGCCAGCGCGATCTCGGCCTTCACGAGCCCGCCCTTGTAGTGCAGGTTCATCGGCACCAGCGTGAAGCCTTTTTGTTCGACCTTGCCGATCAGGCGCTTGATCTCTTCCTTGTGCATCAACAGCTTCTTGGTGCGGTCGGCTTCCGGGCTGATGTGGGTCGATGCGCTGCGCAGCGCATTGATGCGGCACCCGATCAGGTAGAGCTCGCCGTCGCGGATCACCACGTAGCCGTCGGTCAGCTGCACCTGGCCGGCGCGCACGGCCTTGATCTCCCAGCCTTGCAGCACCATGCCCGCCTCGTGGCGTTCTTCGATGTGATAGTCAAAATTGGCGCGGCGGTTTTCGGCGATGGACATGGAGGCTCAGATGGGGGCGAAGTGCGCCTCTACAATTTCTGCATTGTATGAAGCACGTCAAGAAGTCGGTATTGCTCTGGTACTCGCCGCACGAGATGTACACGCTGGTGACCGCCATCGAAGACTACCCACGCTTCCTGCCGTGGTGCGAACGGGCCGAGGTGCTGGATCGGTTCGAAGCCGGTGTGACCGCGCGGCTGCACCTGGCCTACCTCGGCGTGCACCACTCGTTCACGACGCGCAATGTGCATGTGGCCGGGGCCAGCGTCGAGTTGCAACTGGTCGACGGGCCATTCTCGGAACTGGCGGGCACCTGGCGTTTCGTGCCGCTGCCCGCGGCCGAGGGGCCGCAGGCCAAGGCCTGCAAGATCGAGTTCGACCTGCGCTACACCTTTGCGAATGCGGCGCTCGAAGCGGTCGTCAGCCCGGTGTTCGATCGCATCGCCAACACCTTCGTCGAGTCGTTCGTCAAGCGCGCCGAACAAGTGCATGGGCCACGCTGACGTCTTGTCGGTGACCGTCGTCTACAGCCCGCGCGCAGGCGTTGTCGACGAGGTGTTGCTGTCGCTTCAGGAAGGTGCCACGGTGGCCGATGCGCTGCGCGCCAGTGGGATGAGCGCTCGGCACGACACGGACAAGCTCGCCGTCGGGGTGTGGGGCGTGTTGGCGGCGTTGGACGATCGCCTGCGCGACCGCGACCGGATCGAACTCTACCGGCCCCTGTTGGTGGACCCGAAAGAAGCCCGCCGGTTGCGCCAGCAGAAGCAGCGCGGCCCGCTCAAGCGCTGAGCGGAACCTCTGGCACGCTGCGGCTCACTTGCCGCAGTTCTGCGCGATCATGTCGCGGGCGCGTTTGGTCTCTGACGCGCGCGCAGCATCGTCCATCACGATGCGCTCGCCCTTTTCATTCATCTGCGCCAGCCGCACGCCGCTGTCGAGCGTGCGCAATTGGGCTTGGGCGCGGGTGCAGTTGTCGGCCTTCGCGGCGGCAACGCGGGTCTCTTCGGCCTTCTCGTCAGCCTTCTTCTTGGTGTTGGCTTCTTCCTCGGTTTTCTTGCGCTTGGCTTCCAGCTCGGAGTCGACCGTCTTGGGCGCCAGGCCCGGGGCACCCGAAGCCGCGGCCGAGGCCGCAACCACCGGCGCGATGCCCTTGCGAGAGGCAGCGGCCGGGCGTTGCAGGATGTCGGCCTCCGACACGCCGGGTGGCGGCGGCAGGTCGCTGTACTGCACGCCGTTCTTGTCGCGCCACTTCCATTGGGCCGACGCCGGCAGCGCCAGCGTCGAGCCCAGCAGGGCGGCAAGCACAACAACAGTCCATCGAGACATGGCGTTCAACCGGGAAATTCGATGGCGCAAAGTGTAGCGGGGTGCCCACGCCGTCGCCAAACAAGCACGGGCGGGTGGACCGCAAAGCGTGGTTTAGTTCCGCATCCGTATAATTCGCTTTTGCGTCAGGAGCTTTTCCCATGCGCCTTCTTGGCAAAGCGCTCACCTTCGACGATGTGTTGTTGGTGCCAGCGTTCTCCCAGGTGTTGCCCCGCGACACCGGTCTTGCGACCCACCTCTCCCGAAACATCCGCCTGAACCTGCCCCTGGTGTCTGCCGCCATGGACACGGTGACCGAAGCGCGCCTGGCGATCGCCATCGCGCAAGAGGGCGGCATCGGCATCGTTCACAAGAACCTGTCGCCGAAACAGCAGGCCGCCGAAGTGGCACGCGTGAAGCGCTACGAATCGGGCCTGCTGCGCGACCCGATCACGATCACCCGCGACACCACGGTGCGCGAGGTGATGGAACTGTCGAAGCTGCACGGCGTGTCGGGTTTCCCGGTGCTGCAGGGCAAGGCGGTGGTCGGCATCGTCACCAACCGCGACTTGCGTTTCGAAACCCGGCTGGATGCACCGGTGAGCGAGATCATGACACCGCGCGAGCGCCTGATCACGGTGCGCGAAGGCGCCTCGCTCGAAGAAGGCAAGACGCTGATGCACCGCCACAAGCTGGAGCGCGTGCTGGTCGTCAACGACGCGTTCGAGTTGCGCGGCCTGATGACGGTGAAAGACATCACCAAACAAACCAGTTTCCCGAACGCCGCGCGCGACGCCTTCGGCAAGCTGCGCGTCGGGGCCGCCGTCGGTGTCGGTGAGGGCACCGAAGAGCGGGTCGAACTGCTAGCGCGCGCCGGCGTCGACGTGCTCGTGGTCGACACCGCCCACGGCCACAGCGCCGGCGTAATCGAGCGGGTGCGCTGGGTCAAGCAGAACTACCCCGGCGTTGACGTGATCGGCGGCAACATCGCCACCGGCGCGGCCGCGCTCGCGCTCGCCGAAGCCGGTGCCGACGGCGTGAAGGTCGGCATCGGGCCGGGCTCGATCTGCACCACGCGCATCGTCGCCGGTGTCGGCGTGCCGCAGATCATGGCGATCGACAGCGTGGCCACCGCACTCAAGGGCACGGGCGTGCCGCTGATCGCCGACGGCGGCATCCGCTATTCCGGTGACATCGCCAAGGCGATCGCCGCGGGCGCGCACACGGTGATGATGGGCGGCATGTTCGCCGGCACCGAAGAAGCGCCGGGCGAAATCGTGCTGTTCCAGGGCCGCAGCTACAAGAGCTACCGTGGCATGGGCTCGATCGGTGCGATGCAGCAAGGCAGCGCCGACCGCTATTTCCAGGACAACACCGGCGCCAACCCGAACGCCGACAAGCTCGTGCCCGAAGGCATCGAAGGGCGCGTGCCGTACAAGGGATCGATGGTCTCGATCGTGTTCCAGATGGCGGGCGGCTTGCGCGCGGCGATGGGCTATTGCGGCTGCGCCAGTATCGAAGAGATGCGCGAGAAAGCCGAGTTCGTCGAGATCACCTCGGCAGGCATCCGCGAGAGCCACGTGCACGACGTGCAGATCACCAAGGAAGCGCCGAACTACCGGGCCGACTGACGCTCCTGCGGCGGCAAGGCAAGACCAACAAGAGCGAGACACTTCTTGACGACGCAAGACCCTTCAACGCCGCTGTCCACCGCGGCCGGCCGCCAGGCCGCCATGCCCTTCATCATGCTGACGGTGCTGATCGACATGATGGCGATCGGGCTGATCATTCCGGTCTTGCCGGCGCTGGTCGGCACCTTCACCGGCTCGCAGGCCGACCAGGCTTTCTGGTTCGGCGCGACGACCTTCGCATTCAGCATCGCGAACTTCTTCAGCTCGCCGGTGCTCGGTGGTTTGTCCGACCGCTTCGGCCGCCGCCCGGTGCTGCTACTCGGGTTCAGTGCCCTGGCGCTCAGCTTCTTCGTGACGGCGCTGGCCACGGCGCTGTGGATGCTGATCGTCGTGCGCCTGTTCAGCGGCGCGATGCAGTCGAACGCGTCGGTCGCCAACGCCTACGTGGCCGACATCACGCCGCCGGCCGACCGCGCCAAGCGCTTCGGCTTGCTGGGCGCGATGTTCGGCGTCGGCTTCATCCTCGGCCCGGTGATGGGTGGCGTGCTCGGTGCGCACGACCTGCGCTGGCCGTTCTTCGCGGCCGGCACGCTCGCGCTGCTGAACTTCGTCTACGGCTACTTCGTGCTGCCCGAATCGCTGCCGCTCGAGCGGCGGCGGGCTTTCACTGCGAAGTCGCTGAACCCGTTCGCGTCGCTCTACGACCTGAGCCAGTTGAAGGGCGTGGGACTGCTGGTCGCGGTGGTCTGCTGCAGCGGCCTGGCGCAGTTCATCCTGTACACCACCTGGGTGCTGTACACGACCTTCAAGTTCGGCTGGGGCCCGGCGCAGAACGGCTGGTCGCTGTTCGCGGTGGGCGTGATGTCGGCGCTGGTGCAGGGCGTATTGCTCGGGCAGTTGCTCAAGCGCTTCTCGCCGCAGCGGCTGGCGATCGCGGGCTTGGTTTCTTCCACGCTCGCTTACGTCGCGTGGGGGGCCATCACCGAAGGCTGGATGATGTATGCGGTGGTGATCTGCAACCTGCTCGGCTTCACCGTGACGGCGTCGATCCAGAGCATCATCTCCAACGCCGCCGACGCCAGCACACAGGGCCGAACCATGGGCGCCGTGAGCGCGCTCAACAGCCTGATGGCGGTGCTCGCGCCGCTGGTCGGGGCGCCGCTACTCGCGATGGTCTCGCACCTGCCGCAGGGCGACTGGCGCATCGGGGCGCCTTTCTACTTCTGCGCTGCACTGCAGGCGACCGCGCTGGTGCTCGCCGGCATCCACTTTCGCGGCGTACGCCGCACCCGCCTGTCGGCACGCGCTGCCGACGCTTCCATCGTCTGAGCTCTCATGCACGACAAGATCCTCATCCTCGACTTCGGCTCCCAGGTCACGCAGCTGATCGCCCGGCGTGTGCGCGAAGCGCACGTGTTCTGCGAGATTCACCCCAACGACGTGAGCGATGCGTTCATTCGCGAGTTCGCGCCCAAGGGCATCATCCTCTCGGGCAGCCACGCGTCGACCTACGAAGAGCACGAACTGCGCGCGCCGCAGGCGGTGTGGGACCTGGGCGTGCCGGTGCTCGGCATCTGCTACGGCATGTTCACGATGGCGGTGCAGCAGGGCGGCAAGGTCGAAGCCGCCGATCACCGCGAGTTCGGTTACGCCGAGGTGCGCGCCCATGGCCACACTCGGCTGCTCGACGACATCGAAGACTTCCGCACGCCCGAAGGCCACGGCATGCTCAAGGTCTGGATGAGCCACGGCGACAAGGTCACCGCGCTGCCACCCGGCTTCAAGCTGATGGCATCGACGCCGAGTTGCCCGATCGCCGGCATGGCCGACGAAGCACGCGGCTACTACGGCGTGCAATTCCACCCCGAGGTCACGCACACCTCGCGCGGGCGGGCGCTTCTGAACCGTTTTGTGCTCGACGTGGCCAAGGCCAGACCCGACTGGGTGATGGGCAACTACATCGACGAAGCGGTGGCCCGCATTCGCGAACAGGTCGGCAGCGAAGAGGTGATCCTCGGACTGTCGGGCGGGGTTGATTCCAGCGTGGCCGCGGCGCTGATCCACCGCGCGATCGGCGACCAGCTCACCTGCGTGTTCGTCGACCACGGCCTGTTGCGGCTCGACGAAGGCCGCATGGTGATGGAGATGTTCGCCGGCCGGCTGCACGCCAAGGTGATCGCGGTCGACGCGAGCGCGCAGTTCCTCGGCCACCTCGCAGGGGTGACCGACCCGGAAGCCAAACGCAAGATCATCGGGCGCGAGTTTGTCGAAGTGTTTCAGGCCGAGGCGAAGAAACTCAAGGATGCTAAGTGGCTCGCGCAGGGCACGATTTATCCAGATGTGATCGAGAGCGGTGGCGCCAAGAGCAAGAAGGCAACGTCGATCAAGAGTCACCACAACGTCGGCGGCTTGCCCGAGACGCTGGGCCTGAAGCTGCTTGAGCCGTTGCGCGAGCTTTTCAAAGACGAAGTGCGCGAACTCGGCGTGGCCCTGGGCCTGCCGCACGACATGGTTTACCGCCACCCGTTCCCCGGTCCGGGGCTGGGTGTGCGCATCCTCGGCGAAGTGAAGCCGGAGTTCGCCGACCTGCTGCGCCGCGCTGATGCGATCTTCATCGAAGAGCTGCGCAACACGGTCGACGAAACCAGCGGCAAGAGCTGGTACGAACTGACCAGCCAGGCCTTCGCGGTGTTCCTTCCGGTCAAGAGCGTGGGCGTGATGGGCGACGGGCGCACCTACGACTACGTGGTGGCGCTGCGTGCGGTGCAGACCAGCGACTTCATGACCGCCGACTGGGCCGAACTGCCCTACGCGCTGCTGAAGAAGGTGTCGAGCCGCATCATCAACGAGGTGCGGGGCATCAACCGGGTGGCCTACGACGTGTCGAGCAAACCGCCGGCGACGATCGAGTGGGAATAAGGTACAACGATGGTCTCAAATCCAGACGTCGAGACCAAGGTGGAGCGCCTGTTTTTTGCCATCCGACTCAGTGAAGCTGCCGCGCTTGAGGCAAACAGGGCGGCGCTTCAGGCGTGTGCCGGGTTCGGCCTGAAGAGCAAACTCATTCCGGCCGAGCGCCTTCACGTCACGCTGCACTGGCTACAGGATCATGAGACGCTGTCGCGGGAGTTGTTGGACCGGGCCATGGCCGCTGGTGGGCGTGTCGGAGTGGCGCCCTTCGGTGTCGTTTTCGATCGCGTCGAAAGCTTGGGCGACGTACACCACGGCGGGCCGCTCGTGCTGGCGGGCGGCGCAGGCCTCGCTTCGTTGCGCAAGCTGCAGAAGGCGCTGGCCGCCGAGATGGTCGATGCGGGCATCGGCAAGTACGTGCGCCGGAGCTTCAAGCCGCACGTGACGCTGTTGTACGACGGCAAGTACGTCGCCCCGCATGCCATTTCCCCGGTCGTCTGGACTGTTGACGAACTGGTGCTGGTGCACAGTCTGGTGGGTCGGTCGAAGCACGTCACGCTCGGTCGCTGGCAGCTCCAGAGCCGGCAGATGAGCCTCGGTGATTGGTGTTGGCCTTGACGACAGGCGCCGCCCAGGCCGCCGACGAAGCCGCCATGCGCATCGCGCTCGACCAGGCCCACAACGCGTGGCTGGTCGGCGAGGTGCCGGTCGGCGCCGTGATCATGCGCGCCGGGCAGGTCATCGCCACCGGCTACAACCGGCCGATCACCGAGCACGACCCGACCGCGCACGCCGAGATCGTGGCGCTGCGGCACGCGGCGCAGTTGCTCTCGAACTACCGACTCCCCGAGTGCGAACTCTTCGTCACCCTCGAACCCTGTGCGATGTGCGCGATGGCGCTGATGCACGCGCGCTTCAAGCGCGTGGTGTTCGGCGCGGCCGACCCGAAGACCGGTGCCGCGGGGTCGGTGGTCGACCTGTTCGCGCAGGCGCAGCTCAACCACCACACGGCGGTGCAGGGCGGTGTGCTGGCCGAGGAATGCGGCGCCGTGCTGCGCGACTTCTTCGCCGAGCGGCGCGAGCAGTATCGGCAGCGCCGCGTGGCGGTGGCGCCAGGCGAAGCGCCCTTGATCCCCGCCGGCGAAGCGATCGAGATCGACGCCCCGAACCCCCACCATGAGTGACTCGATGACGCTGCTGAACCTGTTCACTCCCGCCGGCGTGCTCGCCACCGCGGCGCCGTTGCGGCTGGCCGCCAAGCGCCTGAAGGCACTCGGCTTCGAGGTGCAGATCGACGCTTCGGCGCTCGCCAAGCAACAGCGTTTCGCCGGCGACGACGAAACGCGGCTGGCAGCGTTGCACCGCGTGGCCGACCAGGCGCCGGGCATTGCCCTGGCCACGCGCGGTGGCTACGGCATGACGCGGCTGCTCGACCACATCGACTGGAAGCGCGTCGCGCGCAGCGTCGAGCACGGCACGCGCTGGGTCGGGCACAGCGACTTGACGGCCTTGCAGCTCGGCCTGCTCGCGCACGCCGAAGGCATCACCTGGGCCGGGCCACTGGCCTGCGACGACTTCGGCCGCAGCGACGAGGCCGGGGGCGTCGACGAGATCACGCGCGACTGCTTTCTCGAAGCGATGGGGGGCGAGCTCGAAGCCGTGGGCTTTCGCACCGAAGCCGGCTTCGATGAACTGCAGGTGCGCGGCACGCTGTGGGGCGGCAACCTGTGCATCGTGAATTCGATGCTCGGCACCAAACACTTCCCGCGCATCAAAGGGGGTGTGCTGTTTCTCGAGGACGTGAACGAGCACCCCTACCGCATCGAGCGCGGCCTGCTGCAATTGCACCAGGCCGGGGTGCTCGATGCACAGAAAGCGGTTGTGCTTGGGGCCTTCAGCGCCTACCGCAAGTCGCCGCTCGACCGCGGCTACAGCCTCAAGACGGTGGTGCAATATTTGCGCTCGTTGACCAAGACACCGATCCTCACCGGCTTGCCGTTCGGCCACGTGCAGCCCAAGGTGACCCTGCCGGTCGGCGCGCGCGTCACGCTGATCGTGCAGGGGCGCGACGTGCTGATCGGCTGGGAACACCGGCATTCCGCCCACACGCACGAGCACGCTCACGCTTGAAGTTCGCAGGGCGCGAGCAATCGCACTTCGCCACCGTACAATCGCGCGTTGCCTCGCCTTGACCCGACCACAAGCCGGTGTTCATCGCAGGCACATTGTTTTTCTGGATTCGGCGCGCAAGCCTGCGCCGGGTTCGCAAAATTGGGACGATCGGCATGCGCGGTGGGCGAGAAGGGGTGCCGGTGGCGAAACATCGGTGCATGCGGGTGATGCTGGGCTTCCTGCTCGGCGCGCTCGCTCTCGTCGCCGGCTGCGACAACAGCCCCAACCCCAAGGGCAGCGAATCGAGCAACACGCTCTTCGTTGCTTTCCAGGAGCGCTCGCCGCGCCACCTCGACCCGACCGCTTCTTACGCGGTCAACGAAGTGCCCTACATGTACTCGGTCTACGAACCGCTGTACGCCTACCACTACCTGAAGCGCCCTTATCTGCTGGTGCCCAAGTCGGCCGCCGAACTGGCGATGCCGAACTATTTCGACAAGGACGGCAAGCCGCTGGCCGCTGACGCGCCCGGCGAGCTGGTGGCCGAGAGCCACTACGACATCCACATCAAGCGAGGTGTTCTTTACGCACCGCACCCGGCGTTTGCGAAGGACGCGAACGGCGCCTACGAATACCACGCGATGACGGCGGCGCAGACACGCAACAAGCACACGCCGCTCGATTTCGAACACAGCGGCACGCGCGAGCTGGTGGCCGAAGACTTCGTCTACGCCCTCAAGCGCCACGCCACGCCGCGCATCGAAACGCCGATCTTCGGCATCTTCTCGGAATACGTGATCGGCCTGAAAGACTATGGCGCGATGATCCGCGAAGAAGACCGCAAGCTGCGCAAGGGCCTGGACCCGGCCGCGCTCGACAAGCCTTTCCTCGACTTCCGCCAGTACCCGCTCGCCGGCGCCACCGCGCTCGACAAGTACACGCTGCGCATCCGCATCAAGGGCAAGTACCCGCAGTGGAAGTACTGGATGACGCTGGCCTTCACGGCGCCCGTGCCCTGGGAGGCTGACAAGTTCTACGCCCAGCCCGGCATGGCAAAAAACAGCCTCACGCTCGACGTGTGGCCGGTGGGCACCGGGCCCTTCATGCTGGTCGAGTACGAGGCCGACCGACGCCTCGTGCTGCTGCGCAACCCCAATTACCGCAACAGCGAGACTTACCCTTGCGAAGGCATGCCCGGCGACAAGGAAGCGGGGCTGCTCGACGATTGTGGCAAGACCGTGCCCTTCCTCGACAAGCTGGTCTTCAACGTGGAGCGCGACAAGACGCCGCTGCGCTCCAAGTTCACCCAAGGTTTTCTCGACGTGCCCGAGATCGAGCGCAACGACTGGGGCCCCGACTTCCTGGCCGACGCGAACGACTCCGACGAAGTGAAGAAGAAGTTCGAGGAACGTGGCATGCGCTTCCCGAAGAGCATCGAGCCGCAGAACTGGTACCTCGGGTTCAACTGGCTCGATCCGGTGGTGGGCAAAGGCGACACGCCCGAGCAGCAAGAGAAGAACCGCAAGCTGCGGCACGCGCTGAGCATCGCGATCGATTGGGAAGAAGGTTACGGCCGCGTCTTCACGCAGAAAGCCGGCGAGGTGGCGCACAGCCCGCTGCCGGGTGGAATGTTCGGCTCGCGCCACGGCACGCCGGGCGACATGAACCCGGTGACGCACAAGTTGGTCGACGGCAAGGTCGTGCGGCGTTCGCTCGACGAGGCCAAGCTGCTGCTGGCCGAGGCCGGTTACCCCGACGGGCGCGACGCCAAGACCGGCAAGCCGCTGGTCTTGAACTACGACTACCAGCGGGTGCCCACGCCCGAGTACAAGGCCGAGCTCGACTGGATGGTCAAGCAGTTCGCCAAGCTCCACGTGCAGCTCGAGATCCGCGCCACCGACTACAACCAGTTCCAGGAAAAGATGCTCAAGGGCAAGCAGCAGATCTTCTGGTGGGGCTGGTTCGCCGACTACCCCGACGCCGAGAACTTCCTGTTCCTGCTCTACGGGCCGAACTCCAAAGCGAAGGTCGAAGGCGAAAACGCCGCGAACTACCTGAACCCGGAATACGACAAGCGCTACAAGCAGCTCGCCCTGCTCGAAGACGGCCCGGCCAAGCAGAAGATGATCGACGAGATGGTGGCTATTCTGCGCACCGATGCCCCATGGGCCTGGGGCTACTTCCCGTACTCTGCGGGGGCGTATCAGAAGTGGCAGCCCAACGGCAAGTACGGGCTGTTCACCAACGACCGGGCCTTGTACTACCGCATCGATGCGGCGATGCGCACGCGCCTGCAGGCCGAGTGGAACCGGCCGCGTTACTGGCCGATGCTGTTGTTGGCGGCTTCACTGCTGCTGCTGGCCTGGATCGGCTGGCGTGCCTACCGCGCCCGCGAACGTGCCACTGGGCGTGCCGATGGCGTGTCGCTCGAGCCCGTTGTCGTGAAGCCCTGATCCATGTGGAACTACCTCATCCGCCGCAGTTTCTACGGCGTGCTGGTCTTGCTCGGGGTGAACCTTTTCACCTTCATGCTCTTCTTCACCGTCAACACGCCCGACGACATGGCGCGCCTGAACATCGGCGGCAAACGTGTGACGCAAGAGCAGATCCTGAAATGGAAGGTCGAGCGCGGCTACGACAAACCGCTGTACTGGAACCGCGCGGCCGAAGGCACGCACAAGGCGACCGAGACGGTGTTCTGGGACCGTTCGGTCTCGCTGCTGGCTCTCGATTTCGGCCGCTCTGATTCGACCAGCGCCACCGACATCGGCCACGAGATCAAGACCCGCATGGGCGTGAGCCTGCAGCTCGCGGTGCCACTCTTCCTGCTGCAGATCGTGGTCAGCGTGGCCTTTGCCTTGCTGCTCGTGTTCTTCAAGCATTCGCGCATCGACTTCTGGGGTGTGGTGGCCTGCGTGTTGATGCTGTCGATCAGTGCGCTGTTCTACATCATCGTCGGCCAGTTCCTGTTCTCGCGCGTGTTCCACCTGGTGCCGATCTCGGGCTTCGAATCGGGGCTCGATGCCGTGCGCTTCCTGGTCCTGCCGGTGATTCTTTCGCTGCTGTCGCGGCTGGGCAGTGAAGGGCGCTTGTACCGCGCGATGTTCCTCGAAGAGCTGGGCCGCGACTACGTGCGCACCGCGCGCGCCAAGGGCTTGAGCGAGCCGAAGGTGCTGTTCAGCCACGTGCTGCGCAACGCGCTGATTCCGATCCTGACGAGCGCGGGGAGTTACCTGCCCTTCGTGTTTCTCGGTAGCCTGGTGTTCGAGAGCTTCTTCGGCATTCCGGGGCTGGGTGCCTACGTGATCGAGGCGATCACGGGGCAAGACTTCGCGATCGTGCGCTCGATGGTCTTCGTCGGCTCGCTGATCTACATCGCGAGCTACATCGTGATCGACGTGGCCTACACCTGGGTCGACCCGAGAGTGCGTCTCGCATGATGCCGAAGATCGTTATCCTCTGGTCCGACGTGGTCGTGATCGCCACGCTCTTGCTGTTGCTGCTCTACGGCCTGCGCGTGCGCGCCAGCAAGAACTTGCGGTCGACCTGGACGCAGGTCGTGCGCGACCCCGCCGCACTGTGCTCGGCCGTGGTGCTGTTGCTGTTCTTCGCGGTGGCGGTCGTCGACAGCCTGCACTTCCGGCGTGCGCTGAGCGATGTGCCCGCGGCCGGTGCGCAGCAGAACCAGGCCTACGCCACCCGCACCGAATCGCTGCTCGACGTGCTGCTTGCGCGTCAACTCGCGGGGCGCGAGACCTCGTACTCCGCGCCGCTGGCGATCCGTGCTTTCACCAAAGACTCGGTGGAAGTGGCAGGCAAGACCGAGCGCATCTACCCGCGGCTGCTCTACGGCGGCAAGAGCCTGGCCGACGACGCCGAGTGGGCCGGCGACGTGCTGCAGCGGGTGATGCTCGGGCTGGGGCTGGGCCTGTTGCTCGCGCTCGTGATTGCGGCGGGCGTGGCCTTTGCACTTGCCCGCGTTCGCGCCGAGCGTTTCTCGTCAGCCTGGCGCGCGCTGATGCGCAATCAGACCGACCTGCCGCTGCGCGCCGCACTGCTTACTGTGCTGGCGCTCTGCGTGGTGTTCGGCCCGCTGTTTTCGCTGGCGCAGAACTACCACGTGTTCGGCAGCGACCGCACCGGCAACGACGTGTTCTGCCAGGCGCTGAAAAGCATTCGCACCGCGTTCGTGATCGGCACGCTGTCGACCATCGCCACGCTGCCGCTCGCCGTGGGTCTGGGCATCCTGGCCGGCTACCTGCGCGGTTGGGTCGACGAAGTGGTGCAGTACCTGTACACGCTGCTGTCGTCGATTCCGAACGTGCTGTTGATCGCTGCGTGCGTGTTGATGATGCAGGTCTTCATCGACACCCACCCCGACCTGTTCGAGACCGGTGCCGAACGCGCCGACGTGCGCTTGTTCCTGCTGTGCGTGATCCTCGGGCTGACCGGCTGGGCCACGTTGTGCCGGCTGCTGCGCGCCGAGACCATGAAACTCTGCGCGCTCGACTACGTGCAGGCCGCCAACGCCTTCGGCGTGCGTGCCGGGCGCATCATGGTGCGGCACATCTTCCCGAACGTGGTGCACCTGATCATCATCACGACGGTGCTCGATTTTTCGGCCTTGATCCTCTACGAAGCGGTGCTGTCGTACGTTGGCGTGGGCGTCGACCCGTCGATGAACAGCTTCGGCGGCATGATCAACCTCGCGCGCACCGAAATGAGCCGCGACCCGCTGGTGTGGTGGTCGTTCGCCGCGGCGTTCACCTTCATGGTGACGCTCGTGCTGGCGGCCAATCTGTTCGCCGACGGCGTGCGTGACGCCTTCGACCCGCGCTCGCGCACCTTCCGGCCGCGCCTGCGCAAAGGGGTGGTGGCATGACGGCCGGTGTGCTGCAGGTCGACCAGCTCAAGGTCGCGCTCGACGCCGATGCCGGCCTCGTGAAGGCGATCGACGGCCTGAGCCTGACGATCCGGCGCGGCGAGACCTTTGCGCTGGTCGGCGAGTCGGGTTGTGGCAAGAGCATGACGGCGCTGGCCCTGATGCGCCTGCTGCCCGACAGCGGCAGCATCACGCAGGGCAGCGTCACCCTCGAAGGCCAGGACATTCTGGCCCTGCCCGAATCGGCCATGCGCGCGGTGCGCGGCGGACGCATCGGCATGATCTTCCAGGAGCCGGCGACGAGCCTGAACCCTGTCATGCGCGTGGGCGAACAGGTCGTCGAAGCGATCGAGGCGCACACGCCCTTGCGCGGTGCGGCAGCGCGTGCCAAGGCGATCGAATGGCTGGGCCGGGTCGGCATTCCCGAGCCCGAGCGACGCATCGACGACTACCCGTTTCGATTGTCCGGTGGCCAAAAACAGCGCGTGATGATCGCGCTGACGCTCGCCTCGGAACCCGACTTCCTGATCGCCGACGAACCGACTACGGCGCTCGACGTGACGATCCAGGCGCAGATCCTCGACCTGCTGCGGCAACTGCAGAAAGAGCAGGGCATGGGGCTGCTGCTGATCACGCACGACCTCGCCGTGGTCTCGGGCATGGCGCACCGCGTGGCGTTGATGTACGCAGGCCAGATCATCGAACTCGCCGAGGCGGCCGAGTTCTTCGCGTCGCCGAAGCACCCCTACGCCCGATTGTTGTTGCGTGCCTTGCCCGACACCTCGAAGCGGGGTGAAACCCTGGCGGCGATCCCCGGCACGGTGCCGCCGCTGTGGCAGGACTTCGCGGGCTGCCGCTTCGCACCGCGTTGCGATCGGGTCTTCGACGCTTGCCATGGCACCCGGCCCGAACTGATCAGCTTGCAACAGCGCAGCGTGCGCTGCCTGCTGTACCGCGACACGGCAGACGCGACAACCACGGCGCCCGTCGACCCAGGGCAGCCCTTGCGCTTCGAAGCGCCGCTCGCGGTGCCTCCCGCGGGCGAGGTCTTGCTCGAAGTGCGCGAACTCAGCGTGCGGTTTCCGATTCGCCGCGGGCTGTTGCAGCGCAGCCATGGGTCGTTCGCTGCCGTTGACAAGATCTCGTTTTCAATCCGCGCCGGCGAGACGCTGGCGCTCGTGGGCGAGTCGGGTTGTGGCAAGACGACCACCGGCAAGGCCATCGTGCAATTGCTGCGTGGCCAGGCCACGATCACTGGCGAAGCCCGGCTGGACGGAGAAGACCTGTTCGGCCTGAGCGGCGACGCGTTGCGCCTCGCGCGCCGGTCGATCCAGATCATCTTTCAGGACCCGTTCGCTTCGCTGAACCCGCGCGTTCGGGTCTTCGACATCCTCGAAGAGGGCTTGCTGGCACTGAGACCGGAGCTCGACGCGTCGGCGCGGCGCAAGAGCCTGGAGTTGCTGCTCGACCAGGTCGGCCTGCGGCGCGACGCGCTCGAGCGTTACCCGCACGAGTTCTCGGGCGGCCAGCGCCAGCGCATCGCCATTGCCCGCGCGCTGGCGGTGCGCCCGCGCCTGATCGTGTGCGACGAGCCGACCTCGGCCCTCGATGTGTCGGTGCAGGCGCAGATCCTGAACCTGCTGCGCGAGCTGCAGCGCGACACCGGCGTGGCCTACCTCTTCATCACGCACAACATCGGTGTGGTGGCCTACCTCGCCGACCACATCGTGGTGATGAACCGCGGCCGCGTCGAAGAATCGGGGCCCGCGACGACGGTCTTGCGCAATCCGCAGGCCGATTTCACGCGCACGCTGCTCGCCGCCGTGCCTCGGATCGAGCCCGTCTCCGCCCCCTGATCGTGGGGGTGCTGGCGGTTGGCGCTGCGCCCTGTTGCTGACAGCCAACGGCCCGCGTAAAGCGGCTTAAGTAGATGCCCGGAGAGCGGCGTCGAGCGCCTGCGACGGAGCCGACGACATGGTGTAACGAAGCGCCCGCAAACCCGCATGGAATAAGGGTTTGCGTCGAACCTCCGGAACTCGGCAAAGGGCCGCCCGAGTCGGCTTTCGAAAACATCAAGGGATACCCTTAGGCGGGACTGCATGGGGGTTCAGTGACAATTCATTTACATGTCTTAGCGGACGAATCATGACCCGCTTACAAAGCTGGTATGTGACTTGCAGCGGGACTTGGTCTTTCGATCAACCTTTCAGTGAATTTCCTAGGAGATCCCATGTTCAGAAAAACACTCGTGGTGAGAGCGCTCGCCGTTGCCTTCGGGGCGGCCGCCCTGACGGTCGCGGTCGGCCCGGTCGCTTACGCGCAGACCAGCGCAACCGGCACCATCTTCGGCCAGGTCGATGCGGCCGCCGGTGCGACCGTCGTGATCGAAAATCTGGACACCGGCGCGCGCCGGACGTTGACGCCCGGCGCCGACGGCAAGTACCAGGCGACCTCCATGCCGGTCGGCCGGTACAAGGTCATCCTGCAGCGCAACGGCGCGACCGTGAGCACCCGCGACGAAATCGAAGTGTCGATCGGGCAAGGCTCCGAAGTCTCGTTCGCCGCGGCGTCGCTTCAAACCGTGCAGGTCGTGGGACGCAAACAATCCATCGACGTCACCAACGTCGGGTCGACGACGACTTTCAGTTCTTCCGAACTGGCCAAGCTTCCTGTGGCCAACAACGTGGGCGCGGTCATCCAACTCGCGCCGCAGACGACTCGCGGTGACTCCCGTTACGGCGGCGCAGGAGCCCCCAGCTTCGGCGGTGCCGGTGCGTCGGAGAATGCCTACTACATCAACGGCTTCCCGGTGACCACGCTGCTGACCCAGGTCGGCTTCTCGCAATTGCCCTTCAACTCGATCGCGAATGCTCAGTTGTTGACCGGCGGCTACGGTGCCGAGTTCGGCCGGTCCACGGGTGGTGTGGTCAACATCGTCACGAAGAGCGGCGGTAACGACCTCGTCTTCGGCTGGGGGCTGTCGATCGAGCCGAGCGAATTGCGCGCCAAGCCGAAGAGTTCGTACTACCAGAACAATGGCCAGGTGGCAACCGACGGCAAGCTGCGTTTTTATAACGAAGACAACAAGCAAGAGACGACAACCCAGTCCTTCTACGTCGGCGGTCCGCTGGTCAAGGACAAGCTGTTCTTCTATTTCGGCGCCGAGAACATCGACGTGCAGCGCAGCGGTATTCGAGTCGCCAACCTGGGCACTTCCGGGGCGAACGCGAATTCTTCCAATGCAGCGGGCTGGCAAGAAACCAGCATCAACAAGCCACGCGCCCTGTTGAAGCTCGACTGGAACATCACCGATTCGAACCACCTCGAGTACACGAAGATCTATGACTCCGTGCGCGACAGCCGACGCTACTACAGCTTCGACTACAACACGCTGCAGCGTGGGACGGTGCAAAACGGGGGCGCAAACTACCTGAACTGGGGGCCGACGCCGACGGTTGCGGCCGAGCAAGGTTCGCAGGTTGACATCCTCAAGTACACCGGCTACCTCACGAACGATCTGACGTTCACGGCGCTGGTCGGCAAGACGAGCAGCCCGCACGAGTTGAATCCGGTTGGCTACGATCCTTCGCTGCCGCAAATCGTGGCAACCCAGGGCCGGATCCCCGGCTTCACCTACATCACGCCACAGGGCACGCTCGGCAACCTGCTGACGCCCGGGGCGCGTGACACGAACAAGGGCGCGCGGCTCGACGTCGAATGGCGTGTGGCCTCGCAGCACACGCTTCGTGCAGGGGTCGACTACAACAAGATCGAATCCGTTGCGGGCCAGGCCAACGCCGGTGGTTCGATCTGGACTTATGGTCAGACAACGACGCCAGGGACCCCGCTGGACAGCCACAGCGTGCCGTCCAACAGCGTGGGTAACCCGTATGGCGACCAAGGCTACTATGTCCAGCAAACGGTCTCCAACACGAGATCGACGCCGACGGTGATTCAATCTGCGGTGTACATCGAAGACAAGTATCAAGTCACCGACCGCCTGCTGGTTTCGCTGGGTCTGCGCAATGAGGCGTTCGACAACCGCAATGGCGACAACAAGTCGTACATCAAGCTCGACAAGCAGATTGCACCGCGCCTTGGCGCGTCGTGGGACGTTGCCGGCGATTCTTCGATCAAGATCTTCGGTAACGCCGGCCGGTACCACGTTCCGGTTCCGACCAACGTGGCGATCCGTGGTGCCGGTGCTTCGTTGAACACGACCCAGAACTTCGTCTACACGGGAATCGACCCACGTACCGGCGCGCCGACAGGTTTGACCGCGCTCAGCCCGGTCTTCTCGAACAACAACGAGTTCGGCCAGTCGAAGGATCCGCGCGAAGTTGCCGCTCAGAACATGAAGGGCAATTACCAGGACGAGTTGGCCTTCGGTATGGAGACGGCTCTCTCGAAGAGTCTGACGGTTGGCGCGAAGTTCACCTATCGGACCTTGCGCACCGCGATCGACGACTTCTGCGACGACCGTCCGTTCCGCGCCTGGGCCGCACGTCAGGCGACGCCTGTGGACACGTCCAACTGGGGCTTCAACTGCGCGTTGTTCAACCCCGGCCGTGCCAACACGTTCACGATCGATCTCGACGGCGACGGCAATCTGGAGACGATCAATCTGTCGGCCGCCGACCTTGGTTTCCCCAAGGTGAAGCGCAAATACATCGCACTTGACCTGTTCGCCGAATATCCGTACGACGGCAAGCTGTGGGGCAAGGTCAACTACACGTGGTCGCGCAACACGGGCAACACCGAAGGTCAGTTGTTGTCCGACATCGGTCAGGGCGACGTTGCGACGACGCAAGCGTTCGACTTCCCGGAGTTCTCGATCAATTCCGACGGCAGGCTGCCGAACGATCGTACCCATCAGCTCAAGGCGTTCGGGTACTACCAAGCCACGCCGGAGTTTGGCTTGGGTGCGAACCTGTTGGTGGCTTCGGGCCGACCGCGCAACTGCATCGGCAATTCGCCGCTCGACGCCAACGGTCAGCCGACCGACTATGCCGGGTACGGCTCGGCGTATTTCTTCTGCAACAACCAGCCGTCGCCGCGTGGTTCACACGGGAACCTGCCGCCCGATGTTCGACTTGACTTGAACCTGTCTTACCGCCCTGTGGCACTGCCTGGCTTCCAGCTCAAACTCGACGTGTTCAACGCTTTCAATCGCCAGTCGGTCGAAGTGATCGAAGAGCGCTACAACACGCCGGGTGGCGACCCGTCGGTGTGGAGCCGCTATGGCCACGTCGAGAGCTACACCGCGCCGCGGTCGGTGAAACTGTCGGCATCGTTCGACTACAAGTTCTGAGTTGAACCGCTGAAGCGATGAACAAGAACCCGCTGGGTCGTTGACCCAGCGGGTTTTTCTTGGCCTGCGCCAGACACCGCCAACCCAAGCCACACGCAGCGCCGCCGAACCCGGCATAGGTTCGACAGTTCGGACGCCTCGTTGCGCCCGGCTAGAATCTGCGGCTTCTTGTCTGACGGCCACAAGCCGGGTCAGGCAGTATGCTCCGCTGAATCCGAAGCCCCCTCTGGAGATCCCAGACATGAATTTTGCCCAGCGACAAGCTGACCCACGCCGGCATTTGGTGGGTATCACGTTTGTCATCCTGTTTCACGCGTTCATCGTGTACGCGTTGGTGACGGGTCTTGCGAAGAAAGTGGTCGAAGTGGTGCGCGCACCGATCGAGACCAAGGTCATCGAAGAGATCAAGAAGCCGCCGCCGCCGCCCGAGATCGTGCTGCCGCCGCCGCCCAAGCTCGAAGCGCCGCCGCCGCCCTACATCCCGCCGCCCGAGGTGCAGATCGCAGCACCTCCGCCGCCCCAGCCCACCATCTCGGTCGCGCCCTCGCCGGTACCCCCGCCGCCGACCGTGATGACGCCGACGCCGCCCCCGGTTGTCGCCGCGCCCGCGCCGCCGGCGCCGCGGCCGGCCGTCGTCGCGATCGGCGTGGTGTGTTCCTCGCAGGTCCAGCCGGTCATGCCGGTCAAGGCCACACGCGAGGGCATCAACGGCACCGTGAAGGCCCGCGCCACGATCAAGGGCGGCAAGGTTGTTGCCGTCGAGATCCTGTCTGCGTCGCCACGTGGTCTCTTCGAAACGCCGGTGCGCAACGCCATGATGCAGTACGGCTGCCAGTCAGGCGACGAAGAGATCAAGGCCGAGCAGACGTTCGAATTCAAGATCGCCGAATAAGGCCGGCGCGGGTAAGCCGCCGGCCGACACAACAACGACACCAGTCATTCCATTCCAGGAGTCCCCGACATGACCAAGCACCTGCAATCGTTCTTCGCCGCGACCGTTCTGGCTGCGAGCTGCCTGCTCGCGCCGCTGAGCGCCCAAGCCCAGCCCGCCTCGGCCGCCGCGCCCGTGGTTGCTGCCCCGGTGGCGTCCACGCCCGAAGTCAGCGCCCCCGCCGCCGCCCCGGCGCCGGCCGCTGCGGTCAGCAAAGAGACCGTCGACAACCCCTACGGGCTGAGTGCCCTGTGGGCCCAGGGCGACTTCGTCGCCAAGGGCGTGCTCGTGCTGCTCGTGCTGATGAGCATGGGCAGCTGGTACATCATGATCACCAAGCTCTACGAGAGCATGAAGATCAGCAGCGAAGCCAAGGCCGCACGCAAGGGCTTCTTCAAGTCCGCCAGCCTGAACGAGGCTGTCAAGACCCTCAAGGAAGGCAGCGCCTTCCGCTTCATCGCCGAGAGCGGTATCAACGCCGGTGACCACCACGAAGGCGCACTCACCGACAACATCGACCGCAACACCTGGGTCACGATGGGCGTGCAACGCAGCCTCGACGACGTGCAAAGCCGTCTGCAAGATGGCCTGGCCTTCCTCGCCACCGTCGGCTCCACCGCGCCGTTCGTCGGCCTGTTCGGCACGGTCTGGGGCATCTACCACGCCCTCACCGCGATCGGCATCGCCGGCCAGGCTTCGATCGACAAAGTGGCCGGCCCGGTGGGCGAGGCCCTCATCATGACCGCCATCGGCCTGGCCGTCGCCGTGCCCGCGGTGCTGGGCTACAACTGGCTCGTGCGCCGCAACAAGGTGACGATGGAGTCGGTGCGCAGCTTCGGGGCCGACCTGCACGGCATCCTGATGGGTGCCAAGCTCAGCAACACACGCTGAGCCTGAACGGCACCCTCTAGGAGACCCCGCATGGGAATGAACATCGGCTCCGGTGGCGACGAAGACGAAGTCGTCTCCACCATCAACACCACGCCGCTGGTCGACGTGATGCTGGTGCTGCTCATCATCTTCCTGATCACGATCCCCGTGGTCACGCAGAGCATCGCGATGAGCCTGCCCAAGGAAACCAACATCGCGCGCCAGACCAAACCCGAGAACATCGAGATCTCGGTCAACAAGGACGGCGACGTGTTCTGGAACGCACAACCGGTGGCCGACAGCGAGGCGCTGTTCCAGCGCCTGAAGAAGGTCGCCGTGCTCAACCCGCAACCCGAGGTTCACATCCGCGGTGACGAGAAGAGCCGCTACGAATCGATCGGCCGGGTCGTGTTCGCGTGCCAGCGCGCGTCGATCCTGAAGATCAGCTTCGTGACCGAACCGCCGCCGAAGGGCTAAGGAAACAAGACCATGGGAATGAACATCGGCTCGGGCAGCGGCTCGGGCGAACCCGAAGTCATGATGGACATCAACACCACGCCGCTCATCGACGTGATGCTGGTGCTGATCATCATGCTCATCATCACCATCCCGATCCAGCTGCACGCGGTCAACCTGAACATGCCCGCAGGCAACCCGCCGCCCCCGCTCAAAGAGCCGGTGGTGGTCACGATCGACATCGACTTCGACGGCACGATCCTGTGGAACGGCGAGTCGCTGCCCACGCGCGATGCGCTGCAGGCCAAGCTGAGCCAGGCAGCCTCCTTGCCCGACCAGCCCGAAGTGCATGTGCGGCCCAACAAGCTCGTCGAATACAAGTACGTGGCTGAAGTGCTGGCCGAAAGCCAGCGGCTGGGCGTGACCAAGCTCGGCATGGTCGGCAACGAGCAGTTCGTGAAGTGAGCTTGAGCGATCCTATGAACAAGAGCATCAAGCGGCTGTTCGCCGCAGCGGCGGCGGGGCTGCTCATCGGTGCGGTGCACCTGCCAAGCGCCGCCCAGGGTGGGCTGCGGCCCGAGGTGGGCAAGCCGCTGCAGGCCGCCCAAGACCTGGTGAAGGCCGGCAAGTATCGCGAGGCGCTGGCCAAGGTGCGCGAGCTCGATGCGGTGGGCGGCAAGACCGCCGCCGAGACCAACACGATCGAACGCATGCGCCTCGCTGCGGCTTCGGGGGCCGGTGACGCCGAGACCGCGGCCCGCTCGTTCGAGGCCATCAGCGCGTCGGTGGCCGGCCCCGACAAGCTGCGCATGATCGAGTCGATCGCCGGAACCTACTACCGCTCCAAGGAGTATGCGAAGGCCATGCAGTGGTACCAGCGCTACTTCAAGGAAGGTGGCACGAGCGCTGCGAACCGCACCTTGTTGATCCAGACCCAGTACCTCTCGGGTGACTTGGCCGGCGCGACCAAGGAACTGATGGCCGAGATCCAGGCCGCCGAGAAGAACGGCACGGCCCCGGCCGAAGACCGCATCAACCTGCTGATGAACGCGGCTGTCAAGCAAAAAGACATCGCCGGCGAAACCTTCGCGCTCGAGCGCCTGGTGAGTTATTACCCGAAGAAGGAGTACTGGGTCACGTTGCTGAACCGCCTGCAGCGCAAGCCCAACTTCTCGGACCGGCTGGTGCTCGACACCTACCGGCTGTCGCTGGCCACGGGCAGCATGAGCACGGCCACCGACTACATGGAACTGGCGCAGCTGACGGTGCAGGCCGGCTTCCCGGCCGAGGGCAAGAAGGTCGTCGACAAGGGCTTTGCGGCGGGCGTGCTGGGCACGGGGGCCGAGGCCGAGCGCCACAAGCGGCTGCGTGACCTGGTCACGAAGAAGATCGACGAAGCCAAGGCGGCGCAGGCCGCCGACGAGAAGCAGGCCTTGGCGGCCAAAGACGGCAACGACCTGGTCAACGTGGGCATGGGCCTGGTGCTCGACGGCCAATCGGCCAAGGGCTTGCAACTGATGCAGCAGGGCATCGCCAAGGGCGGCTTGAAGCGCCCGGACGATGCGAAGTTGCACCTGGGCATTGCGCAGGTCATGGCGGGTGAGAACGTCAAGGCCCAGGCCACCTTCAAGACGGTCTCGGGCAACGACGGCACGGCCGATCTGGCGCGCTTGTGGGCGCTGTACGCGCGACGCGCGAAGGTCTGAGTTCGGCAGGACGCGGTGCGCTGTTGGCGCCGCGCTTCGCAGTGCCTATTTCGGCGCGAGCCGGATCGCGCCGTCGAGGCGAATCACTTCGCCGTTGAGCATCTCGTTCGTGACGATCTGATGCACCAGCTTGGCGTAGTCGGCCGGCGTGCCCAGACGGCTCGGGAACGGCACGTTGGCAGCGAGCGCGTCTTGCACGTCCTTGGGCATCGTGAACAACATCGGCGTACCGAAGATGCCCGGCGCGATCGTCATGTTGCGGATGCCATTGCGTGCCAGGTCGCGCGCGATCGGCAGCGTCATGCCGACCACGCCCCCCTTGGACGCCGAATACGCGGCCTGCCCGATCTGGCCGTCGTACGCGGCGACGCTGGCGGTCGAGATCAACACCCCGCGTTCGCCGGTGGCCTCGGGCTCGTTCTTGCTCATCGCTTCGGCCGCGAGGCGGATCATGTTGAAGCTGCCGATCAGGTTGACGGTGACCACCTTGGCGAACATGTGCAGCGCATGTGCGCCGTCTTTGCCGACGGTCTTGGAAGCCGGCGCGATGCCGGCACAGTTGACCAGGCCCATGAGCTTGCCCATCGATACGGCTTTGGCAACTGCGGCCTGGCCGTCGGCTTCCTGGCTCACGTCGCACTTGACGAACTGGGCCAGCGCGGGCCCGCCCAGTTCGAGCGCGAGCGCCTCTCCCTTGTCGACCTGAAGATCGGCGATGACGACCATTGCGCCGTTCGCCACGAGCATGCGCGCCGTGCCTTCGCCCAGGCCCGAAGCCGCGCCGGTGACGATGAAAACCTTGCCTGCGATGTCCATCAAGAGCTCCGAATTCCTGGCGTTCAGCTCAGCGCTGCGAGCGCGCGCGCGGTGATCTCGTCGACGCTGCCGGTGCCGCTGATCTTGCGGTAGCGGGGCGCGTCGGGCGCGCCGCTGTCGGCCCACTTCGAGTAGTACTCGACCAGCGGCCGGGTCTGGCTCTTGTAGACCGCCAAGCGGTTGCGGACGGTCTCTTCGGCGTCGTCGACACGCAGGATCAGGTCTTCGCCGGTCACGTCGTCCTTGCCGGCCACTTTCGGCGGGTTGTACTTGACGTGGTAGGAACGGCCCGAGGCCACGTGCACACGCCGCCCGCTCATGCGTTCGATGATGGCTTCGTCGGGCACGTCGATCTCGAGCACGAGGTCGAGCTTCACGCCAGCGGCTTTCATTGCGTCAGCCTGCACGATCGTGCGCGGAAAGCCGTCGAACAGAAAACCATTGGCGCAGTCGGCCTGGGTGATGCGTTCCTTGACCAGCCCGATGATGATGTCGTCGCTGACGAGGCCGCCGGAGTCCATCACCTTCTTCGCGGCCAGGCCGAGCTCGGTGCCGGCCTTGACGGCTGCGCGCAGCATGTCGCCGGTGGAGATCTGCGGGATGCCGAAGCGCTTGCAGATGAAGCTCGCTTGGGTCCCTTTGCCCGCGCCGGGGGCGCCCAACAGGATCAGTCTCATCAAAGTCCTCGTTCTGTTTTGTCTGCGCAGGGCAGCGCGTCGCGAAGCGGCCCGTGCATGCCTCGCAACGAGAATAACATGCACCCCCTGCATCAAACTGACGCCGCCGCGGGCGCAGCGCGCGGCCGCGTCAGCCGAATAGCGCGCGCACCCGAGCCAGATCTTCCGGGGTGTCGATGCCCGGGCCGGGCCGCACGTCGCTCACGTGCACCACGATGCGCTCGCCGTGCCACAACACGCGCAACTGCTCCAGCGCCTCGATGCCTTCGAGCGGGCTCGCTGGCAGGCTCGGAAAACGCCGCAGGAAGCCTGCGTGGTACGCGTACAGGCCGATGTGGCGCAGCGGCGCCGGCGACGAGATCGGGTCGGCGCCGGCCGCACGTGCGTCGCGCCACCACGGAATAGGCGCGCGCGAGAAGTAGAGCGCGTTGCCTGCCGCGTCGAGCACGACCTTCACGACGTTCGGGTTGTCGAACTCTTCCTGGGTGTCGATGGCGTGTGCGGCGGTGCTCATCACACAGTCGGGGCGCTGGCCCAACAACGCGGCACAGGCATCGATCAGGCCAGGGTCGATCAGCGGTTCGTCGCCCTGCACGTTGACGACGACACTCTGACCGTCAAGACCGAGCAGCTCGCAGGCTTCGGCCAGGCGATCGCTTCCGGTGGCGTGGCCGTCGCGGGTCAGCACCACCCGCACGCCGTGAGCCGCACAGGCGTCGACGATGTCGGAATGGTCCGCGGCCACGACCACCGCACTTGCCGAAGAAAGCGCCGCCTGGCGTGCCACGCGCACGATCATCGGCACACCACCGATGTCGGCCAGCGGTTTGCCTGGCAGGCGCGTGGACGCGAGCCGCGCCGGCACGAGCACGGTGAAGCTCATGCGACCGAAGGCGGGGCCGCGTCGAGCGAGCGCGCTTCGCTTTCCAGCATCACCGGAATGCCGTCGCGCACCGGGAATGCCAGGCCATCGGCGCGGCACACGAGTTCCTGCTGCGCCTGCAGCGGCGGGCGCAGGTGCTCGAGCGGGCCCTTGCAGATCGGGCAGACGAGCAGGTCAAGCAGTCTGGTTTCCATGGTCGGATTCGCGCGCGGGTTGAGGTGGGGCAGGCAACAGCGCCAGCAGCGCCGTTTCGAACGCAGCGGGCAGCGCGAAGTCTAGCGCCACGACCCAGACACGCGTCTTGCCGAGGCGGGCCGGGTCGAGCTTGACCGCGTCCTTTTCAGTCAGCACCACGTCGGGCGTGTCGGCGGGCCAGGGCAGGGTGGCGAAGTCGAAGTGGTCGGGCAGCGGCAAGGCGCTGATCTGCAGACCTTGATCGCGCAGCATGTCGAAGAAGCGGTTCGGCCGGGCCACGCCGGCGGCCGCGACGAGGGGCCGGCCGCGCAGCGATGCGAGCGTGCTCATCGATGCCGCTCGGCCCACACGCCAGGCTGTGAGCGCGACCGCACCCGCCAGCGAGCGCGTGGCCAGGCTGCCCGCGAGAGGTGTCGAAACGACGGGGGCGTTGTAGAGCACCACACTGCGTGCCGGCACCGACGCCGGCAAGGCCTCGCGCAGCGGTCCGGCGGGCAGCAGCCAGCCGTTGCCGACACCGCGCTCGTCGAACACCAGCACCTGCGCATCGCGCGCGAGCCGCAAGTGTTGCAGGCCATCGTCGCTGACCACGATGTCGACGCCAGGGTGCGCGCGCAGCAGCGCCCGCCCGGCCGCGGCGCGGTCGCGGCTCACGAAAACCGGCACACCGGTGCGCAGGCGCATCAACAAGGGCTCGTCGCCGCAAGTGGTGGCGGGCGTGTCCGGCTGCACTTCGAGCGTGCCGTCGTCGCTGCGGCCATAACCGCGCGAGACGATGCCTGGCGTGAAGCCGTGGCGGCGCAGCAGCGCAACGATCGCCATCACGGTCGGCGTCTTGCCGGCGCCGCCGACGATCAGGTTGCCGACGACGATCATCGGCGCGCGCAGCGTTTGCGCACGCAGCCAGCCTACTTTGTAGAGCAGCTTGCGAAGTGCGGTGAGCGCGCCGAACAGCCAGGCCAGCGGCCGCAGCGCGCAGGCGAGCGGGCCGCGCGCCAGCCATGCGCGCTCCAGCCGGTGTGACCGACCGGTGTCGCTGTTCAAACGGGTTCGCCGCGGCTGGGCGCGTTCAGCGCGCCTCGCCGCCGGAGGAAGTCTGCGTCGCGAAGGTCAGGCGTGGCAGGTTCGCGCGCCGCGCGGCGTCCATCACGTTGACCACGCTCTGGTGCGCCGCGGTGGCGTCGGCTGAAACGATCACGACCATCTCGTTCGAGCCGCCGGCCGCGGCCACGAGCTCGCTCGTCAGCAGCTCGACGCTGCGGCCATCGACCGGCTTGCGGTTGACGGCATAACGCCCGTCACCGGCCACCGAAACGATGATCTCGCGCTGGCGGTCGCGCGCCTTGTCGGCGTTGGCGACCGGCAGCGTGATCTGCAGTTCGGTGAACTTCGAGTACGTGGTCGAGAGCATCAGGAAGATCAACACGACCAGCAGCACGTCGATGAACGGGATCAGGTTGATCTCGGGGTCTTCGGGGCGCGGCTTGCGAAAGTTCATGATCATTCGGTCTGGCTCAGACCGCGTGGCGCGGCGCGGCGAAACGCATCAGGTGCGGCACCAGGCGGTCGGCGGCCTGTTCCATGTCGAGCGTGTAACCGTCGACCAGGCCGCGGAAGTAGCGGTAGAACATCAACGAAGGAATCGCGATCATCAAACCGAAGGCGGTGTTGTAGAGCGCCACCGAGATGCCGTGCGCCAGCATCGCCGGGTTGGTGCCGCCGGTGGGCGCCTGTGAGCCGAAGATCTCGATCATGCCGATCACGGTGCCCATCAGCCCGAGCAGCGGCGCAGCGGAGGCGATCGTGCCGAGCGTGTTCAGGTAGCGCTCGAGCCGATGCACCGCAGCGCGGCCTGCCGATTCGAAAGCGCCGCGCAAGGCCGACTCGGCGATGCGCGGTTCGGCGACCACCGCGCGCAGGCCGGTTGCCAGGACGCTGCCCAGCACCGAGTTGCTGGCGAGCTTGTTGATCACGTCGGCGGCCGGGAGGCTGGCGCGCGTGACCGAGATCACTTCGTCGAGCAGGCGCGGTGGCGCGACACGCGCGATGCGCAGGCTGGAGAGGCGTTCCAGCACCAGCGCCAGCGCAGCAATCGAACACAGGAGCAGTGGCCAGATGGGCCACCCGGCGGCTTGTATGATCGAAAACAATCGAGGCCTTTCAAGCGACACGCAGGGGTTTTCGGGACGGGCGATTATGGCCTGAAGGCCCCCGATTCACCGCGCTCTTGTTTGCATGCTGCAGCGCCGATTCCACGCTCGCCACAGCGGGCTCCGGTTCGAGTCGAGACGATCCACCGCAACTGTGGATAACTTTGTGGGCAACCGCATGCCAAGCGCCGCCAGACCGCCAAAATGCGTGGCTTGCGATAGATTGCTCAAAAGTTAAGCAGTAAAAATACCTTGAAAATCAATACCTTGCATCATCATGACAACGGCGTGACAGGCAACATGGCCGGCCCGCCCTTGCGTGGCGCGGTTGTGGAGTTCTCGGCCCGCGCCGGTATTGGGTTTGCCGATGATTGAGGCTTTGGGCAGGGGCTCGTCGAGGGGTGTCTGGAGCGTTGCTTCACTGGTG
>Ga0307516_10000990_pt1 | contig 39243 bp, 19 predicted proteins | sample 19_EM_MG_FD_203310 | JGI IMG/M metagenome (GOLD analysis project Ga0307516, IMG submission 203310) | Populus trichocarpa ectomycorrhiza microbial communities from riparian zone in the Pacific Northwest, United States - 19_EM | ecosystem: Host-associated > Plants > Roots > Unclassified | place... | reverse complement strand
CACCTCAGCGCTGTGGCGGCGGCGGGATGCGGGCTTGGTGTGCATAGGTGTCCACCTGCGAAATAGGTGGACACCATGGTGCTCGTCCCCTCAAGGCCGTTCAAGATGCCGCGGCTAGACGCTTACTGTGCAGTTGTCGGGCCATGAACTCGATCTGGTCAATGCACGCATCCAGCGTGTAGCCGATCCAGGCCACCAAGCCGGCCTGCGTGAGGTTGCCGCGGCCATCGAGGTCGCCTTGCCGGTGCTCGTCGGCGGCCTGGAGCAAGGCCTTGTAGCGATCCTCGGTGCGAGCAAAGCCGCGCAATGGAGACCAGAGCCCGTTCGTCAGTCCCCATGCCTGCAACAGCAAGTGCGTATGCAAGCGCGTGACCCGGCCATTGCCATCCAGGAATGGATGCATCCAGGCCAGTCGGTGATGGGCCGCCGCCAGCGCCACGATGGCCGCCTCGCCACGGCGGGTGCGCGCATAGACCTCGGCCCAGCGCGCCAGAAAGCCGGGCAGTGACGCCGCCACCGGCGCTTCGTGTCGGCCCACAACCACCGGGCGCTCGCGGATCTGCCCCGGCACCAGCAGGCTGCCGTCCGCCAGCCTCAGGTCTTCGGCCGGCAGGTCGCTGAACAGTTCGCGGTGCAACCAGGTCAGCGCCTCGGTTGAGTAAGGCGAGCGGGCCATCTCGTCACCCTGTGCGGTGCGCCGACGGTCCAACTCGGCCTCGCACTGCTGTTCGGTGCGGATATGCGCCACCGCAAGCCGCTGCTTGCGCGCCAGGTCGGCATTGCTGGTGGGGAGGCGACCGGAATCCAACCGTCTTCTCTCAACAGGTGGGCACTGACGCGGGTCGGCGCTAGCAATTGCGAAGGACGTACACGGCCCAAAGTACCCAGCAATGGACACGTGCTCCTTGCAGGGCAGCCCCTTTCCCCAGCAGTTGGGTTCCGTGCCTCACACGGGAAATGGCGTCCTAATCCACAACCACCCGGTGAAGTTCACCGGCATATATAACTTATATATTGAGTGCCTGCATCGACTCCAGCAGGCGAAAACGGTCGGCGCCGATGAATTCAGCCACGATTTTCCACAACGAGGCTCCGCCCCCAGCAGCCTCAGCACTTCGCGGCTCACATACCTTACACGCCCCATGGAAGCCCTAATCAATCTGAATTGCAAGCGCTTTGATGGCAATACATCCTTCATTCAGATAAATATAAGAGACACCAAATTCCTCCGCAGGTGCCCAATAGTTTATATTTCCAGATCTATTATTATTTACAATCACCTCCAGATCCGCAATGCACGTTAAGTTACTCACGCCAGAAAACTTAATGCCAACAGGACGACGGGTCTTGTCACTCTCCGACATGTATGCATCCACAAGCAGTGTTATTGATTGATCATGGAAGTCCACAGTCCAAGTGCGCAATATAGCGTCGTGCAGCTCAAGATTGGAAGGATTCATGCGTTATAGACCTCAAGGAAGAATTATGATAGGACCAGGACCCGGCAATGGCCCAACCGATGGACCTCGCGGCCCCGGTGTACATGGTACCGGCATGTCTCTCGCAGGATCATATACCTGCGGTGGCAAAAATGGGTTATTGAAACCAGGACCACCTGCATACCCGGGACCAGGTCGCGGTTGACTTGGCGCTCCAGCGGCCTCCGCGGGAGGCGAGGCACTTTGTGCCGCGCCATTGAATCCATGATTCAGGGCGCACTGCTTTATGTGCTCTGGCGCGCTATCCCAGCTTTCGCCATGCGATTCATTTCCGTTTTCGCCGCACACACCTTCCTTACCTTTGCATTCCCAATGAAGATGCCGCCTAATAACCCCTGTCTTTTCATCAATTGTGTAATCTATGCGTATCCTGCACCCCCTGCCGCAATCAATCCATCTGCCGGTTTTGTGCTTAACGAGTCCGGTTGGATCGGTGTAGCTAAGTGGATTATTTTCCACGTATGAATAGGTATTGATCCCACCTGCAAGTCCGATGGGATCGCTTTGAACGTAGCGTCCGTCACTCGGGCGGTAATCCCGATGCCAGTTGTAGAACAGCCGCCCCGACGTCCATCCGCCGTACCAGGGGACGTTTTTGCTAGAGCCATCAAGGGCTTGCGGGCGGATGAAGAAGACGGACTCCCGGGGCTCGAAGGGATTTTGCGTAGAGGCGCATTTTGGCTCACGCCCGCACGCGGGCGAAGAACCGGCGGCCGGCTTGCATTTTTAGCGGCTAAAGGTCCGAGGCCAAGCACGGTGCTTCATCGGGTCAAGGCCGCGCGCAGCGCGCCCGCAGGGCTTGGCCTTGACGCGCTCGGTCCTCTATACGCTGGCCGGTGCGGTGCAAGGCGAGACCTCGGCTTGCACCGCATCGTTTGCAGCGGCGGCCGTGGCGTGTCGCGGTGGTGGCCCTGCACCGGCCCGTGGCCGGTGCAGGCGGCGCAGCCGCCTGCACTGAACTACGAAGCCCTACGGCGTGGGTTTGTTCCACCACGGGTAGCCCACGCGGTCGTAGTACTCCATCGCGTAGTTGCGTTCGTCGCTACCGTTGCTGCAGTAGCCGTCGGTGCGGGGGTTGCTGGCCCAGCTGATGATTCCGGCCAGGTCGGCGATGAAGCCACGCAGCACGGTCTCGGGTTTGATGCCGTCGGCTTGGCAGAGTTCGACGAACTCGGGGGGCAGATCGAGGGTGATGCGGTGGCGGCTCTTGCGCGGCATGGTGTGTTCTCCGTGGAAGGATTGCCCGGCGCCCGGCGGGCGCCGCTGGCCTGACTCACACAGCGCCGAGTCGCAGCCGGGTCAAGGGCGCGGCCCTCGGGCCGCGGGGCGCAGCCCGAACCCTTGACGCGGCGAGCACGGCGCTACGCTCACCGGCCAGCGGAGCCAGCACGCTCCAGTGGTGGCAGTAGGGGTTGATGTGGGTCACGCTGGGGGAGCCCCCTTGGGGGGCGGATGGGTGGGCGGGTAGGGGCCAACCTCCATGACCGCGCCGCTTGCGGCGCCTGGCTCCGGTACATGCGGCCCCTCGGGCCGCACACCCTTCAGCCTGCGCGGCAGGCGCTGCGGGGCGCAAGACATAACGGGGGTTGCTCGCACTCGCTCACACCGAGCAAGCTCGGCTTGCGAATGTGGCGAGTGCGAGCAACATCCCGTTATGTTGAATTGCCCTTCAGGGCAATTCACCCCGCAGCGACTGCCAGGACGCGGCCGGCTCAATGCCGGCCGTGGCCTGTCTCGTGGCTCTGCGCCGCTTGCGGCGCCTGGCTTTGATGGGCCGCGCTCGATGCGCCATCGCTGGAGCCCGGCACAACGTAGAGACGGCGCGCGGGTTGCTCCGCAAGCCGCGTGACGGAACGGGCTACGTCGCATCGACGCTCAGCCCTGCGCGGCACCGCCGGCGCCGCGCTCGTCCTCGCCTTCAGGCTGCGCCGGTGCATCCACGGCACCGCCGTCGTCGTCCTCGCCATCGAGCGCCCACACCGCCGCCAGCGCCTCGCCCGCGCCGCCCGGCACCTCACCCCCATCCCCGCCGCCGATCGCGCCTTGCAGGCCGTTTGCGCCCCCCTGCATCGGCTTGGCCCCCGGGTGCGTGGCCGCATGCACCTCGATCAGCTTGCCGATCGCCACGTGCGTGTAGATCTGCGTGGTGCTCATGTCCGCGTGCCCGAGCAACACCTGGATGAAGCGCAGCTCGGCGCCGGCTTCGAGCATGTGCGTGGCGCAGGCATGGCGCAGCACGTGGCAGGAGCCGTGCTCCACGCCGATGCTGCGCAGATAGCGGCTGACCATGTCCGTCAAGCGCCCCCGCTCGAAGGATTCGCCGTAGTCGGTGAGGAACAGCGTCCAATCCGTGGCAGCACCAATCCCCTGGCCAGCCTCGCCGACCTGGCCCGCATGCCCGGCGATCATCGGGCGCACCTCGGCGCAGTAGCGCCTCGTCCAGTGCGCCGCGCTGGCCCCCATCGGCACGTAGCGGTCGCGCCGGCCCTTGCCCTGGCGGATGAACACGGTGCCGTTGGCCAGGTCCACGTCGCCCAGTTGCAGCCGCGTCAGCTCGCTGCGGCGCATGCCGCTGCCGTACAGCAGTTCCAGCATGGCCCGGTCCCGCACACCGGTGAGGCCTTGCACGTCAGGCAGGGCCATCAACTGGCGCACCTGGTCCACGCTCAGCAGCACCCGCGGCAGGGTACGCGGCATGCGTGGCATCTCCAGGTCGGCCGCCGGGTTGGCAGGGATGTGGCCATCACGCGTGAGCCACTTGCACCAGCCGCGCAATGCGGAGATCAGCACCTCCTGGCTGTGCAGGCTCAGGGGCTGGCCGTCGCGCTTGCTGCGCGCCAGGTACAGGTGGCGCTGGTAGGACTCCAGGACCGCCCGGCTGAGCTCGCGCGGGTGACGCAGGCCGCGCTCGTGCGCCCACTCGACGAAGCGCGCCAGCGAACGCTGACGCATCCCCACGCTGGCGGGCGCCAGGCGGCTGACCTCGGCCCAGCGCAGGTACTCGTGCACCCACGTGGCCAGCGGCAGCGCCTGCCAGGCCGGTGCCGCACGCGCGGCCGTGCCGGGCTTGCGCCGCAGCTTGCGCTTGCGGCGTCGCACTGGGGTGCTCGTCTCGGTCATGGCCGGCCCTCGCGCCAATGTCGATCAAGCCCCGGCGGCCGAGTGCGTCGGCGCCGGGTACGACGGGATTCGGCCCGGCACCGGGGATGGCTGTGCGCTGCCATTCATGCGTGCGGCCGTGTCGTGGCCGCCGTCTTCCCCGCCAAGCCGCGCCGTTGCTGGCGTGGCGGCCGATGCCGCCCCCCACAGGGCGCCCGCGACCGGGCCGCCATCGGCCCGCACCCGCCCCGCGAGTTCGGCATTCACCCCCGCGACTTCACCCTCCACCCCCCGCGACTTCGCCGTCGTAGGCACGTCCTGCGCCGGCCCATGAGCCGCCTCCTGAGCGCACCCCGCTCCAGGTTCATGCAGTTGCGCTGGATCGATCAAGCCGCACAGGCGCGCCCGGCCCGTGCCCTCCGGCGGCGCTTCATGGCGCAGGCTGTAGCGCACCTGCCCACCGGGGCCGCTGCGCTCGCTGCCCAGCAGTTCCAACTCGACCAGGCGCTGCAGGTGCAGCCGCAGCTGCGTATCGCCCCAGCCGCAGGCTTCGCGCAGCTCGCGCCGCGTGAAGCGCAGCTCGTCGCGCGGCACCCCGCGCACCCCGGCGCGCTCGGCCACATAGCCACTCAGCACGCCCAGCAGCTTGCGCGTGACCGGCGGCAGCTCGTCCAGGCTGCGCCCCAGCACTTCGTGCGCGATGGCGTGCGCGGCCTCGATGTCGGCGCGTGTGACCTCGATGTACTCGATGGGTCGGGCGTCGCTGCCTCGGCCGCAGCTCACGCACCGCACCATCCGCTGGTGCTGGTGCAGCAGCGCGATGGCATCGATAAGGGCCAGGTACTTCTCATGGTCGCGCCGCGCCCGCGGATGCTGGGCATGGAAGCCCAGCTGCTCGGCGTAGGGGTTGACCACGGCCAGCGGGCGCAGCAGGCGCTGGGCATGGCGGTGCAGGTGGTGCAGGTCCTGCTTGTGCTCCTTGGCCAGCAGGCCGGCGAGCGTGCGCCGCTCGCGCTGGCGCACGTGGATGGCACGCGTCTGCTCACGGCCTTCATCGACCGTGAGCACCAGGCAGCGGTTCATCAGTTCTTCGTCGATCTCGATGGCCGTGGTGGTGAGCATGAGCATCACCGGGCCTTCGACGTGGTACTCCTGGGTCACGAGGTTGCCGCTGGCCGGGTCCTTGCCGGTGGCGGCCATGGTCAGCTCGCCATCGGATTGCAGCAGTTTCAGGGCATAGCTGGCACGCGCCGCGCCTTCTTCTTCGGCCAGCGCCAGGATGCGGTGCTTGAGGTCGGTCTGGCCCATGTAGTACAGGCTCTGGCCGGTCATGGCGCTGTAGCGGATGCGCGCTTCCTCGGGCATGAAGGCCAGCACCGCATCCATGAGGCTGGTCTTGCCCGCCGCGGAGGAGGACTGCACCAGCACGGCCAGCGGCGCAGCCAGCAGCCGCGACACGCAGGCCAGGTAGGCGGTGAGCTTGTTGGTGGCCTCGCCCACCAGGCCGCAGGCGTCGAAGTCGGCCAGGATGCGCCCCAGCAGGTCGGGCGCGCGCAGCCACGCGAGCGCTGCATCGTGTTCGGCCTGGCTCATCGTCGGCGCGGCCTGCTTGGGTGCGCTCGCCTCGCGCTCGCGCTGCTCGATGGCCAACTCCACCGCCAGCAGCACGCGGCCCAGCTCACGCGCGATGTCGCGCTGCAAGCCCTCGGCATCGCGCCCGCCCGCACTGCCCCCGCCCAGCTCGGCCGCCGCCTGCGCGACGAAGACGGCACGCGAGCGTGCGCTGTACAGGTCCACGCTGTCCACGTGCAAGACCGCCACGGCATGGCGCGCGCCGGCCGCGCCGGGGTCACCGGGCAGGTGCTGCACCCGCACGTTGAGCTTGAGGCTCGCGCCGGGGTGCACGCGCGGCAGGCCGCGCACCTGCCACTGCCGCGCGCCGCACGCCAGGCGCAGCGTGTCGCCGTCGATCTCGGCTTGGGGCTCACCACCGGCCGGGCCGGCCGGCGTGGGCGGCCCGGCCGTCAGCGCCGCAGCCTGCTCGGCCACCAGGTCGGGCACGGCCTGCGGCTGCGGCTCGGGCCGCCGTTCTTGCATCGCCGGTGCAGGGGTGGCAGGCACAGGGGGCGATGCCACTTCGGGCGGTGGCGCTTCAGCCATCGGTGTGGTCGCCTTGCCCGGCTCCCCCTTGCCCAACCCGCCTTTGCCCAACCACATCGCCTTGCGGATCAGCAGCCCCAGCGACTTGGCCGCCGGCTGCACCTTCAGCGCGTAGTCGTTGGCGTCCATGCCCTTGGGGAACTGGATGCGCAAGCACTCGATGCCCTCGGCCATCAGCCGCTCGGCCACCTTGGCCGCGCCGCGCTCGCCGGCGTCGTCGCGGTCGTAGGCGATCAGCACGCGCTGCGTGCCGTGGCGCTTGAAGGCGGCCACGTGCTCTTCGGTGAAGCCCTCGATGCCGTAGGCGCTCGTCACGTTGCGGTAGCCGGCGCACCAGAAGCTCAGCGCATCGATCAGGGCTTCGCACAGGATGATTTCCTTCGAGGCCGCCAGCGCCGCCAGGTTGAACACGCCACGGCCCCGGCCTTCGCGCGCCGGCAGGTACAGGTGCTTCGGGGTGCCCGCGCGCAGGTTGTCCAGCAGCTTGCGCCCGTACACCTCCACCACGTGGCCGGACTCGTCGAACACCGGCACCACCAGAGAGCCGGTGAAGTGCTCATGCCCGCTCTGGCGGTACACCCCCACCCTCTGCAGGCGCGTGCGGATGTCGGCGCCGGCCTTGCGCGTCTTCTCGGGCAGGCGCAGCCCCAGGGTCCTGTCGGCCACGCCCAGCTTGAAGTGCGCCGCCAGTTCGGGATGCGCCAGGCCGCGCGCGGCCAGGTACGCCTGCGCCTCGGCCGTGGCAAGCAGCCGCTCGTGGTAGTACGCCACCGTCTGGTTCAGCAGCACCTGGTCATCGGCATCGAAGGCCACCGGCGGCGCCAGCACGCGCAGCCGCGGGTTGTTCAAGGCAACCCCTTCAGCGGCTAAAGGAACGACCCCTTCCCTCAGCAGTTCCACCGCGTGGCGGAAGCTCACGCCCCGGCGTTTGATCACCCAGTCGATCGGCCCACCCGCCGCGCCGCAGCCGAAGCAGTGCCACAGGTTCTTCGCCGGCGTCACCACCAGGCTGGCCGTGTCGTCCTCGTGCAGCGGGCACCGGCCCAGCAGGTCCTTGCCGCTGCGCTTGAGTTCCACCCCCGAGGCCTCGACCAGGCGCTCGACCGACACCTCGTTCTTTAGCCGCTCGATCTCTGCTTCGGGGATGCGTGCCATCGGTAGGGTTCCTTTGTCCGACCGCGACGCAGGGGTTTTGCGGCGAACAGGCGGCTAAAAAAATAACTCGCCGCACTGTACCGCAATACGCGGTACAGTGAACAGCATTTCGCAACACGGTGGATATCGTTATGGCTGTCCTCTTGCATCCCCCTCCCTCGACAGCCATGGCCATCAGCAGCGAAGAGCGCCAGTTCTTTGTGACCATGGGCGAACGCATCGCCCAGCTACGCAAGGCTCGCAACCTGACCCAGGCGCAGCTCGCCGAGGTGCTGGGCGTGGCCCAGCAGACGGTGCAGGGCTACGAGGCCGGCAGCCGCCGCATCCCGGTGTCCACGCTGCCGGTGGTGGCCAGCACTTTGTCGGTGTCGCTCGATGAGCTGTTCGGCTCGCAGCCCCAGGTTGCTCGCAGCAAGCGCGGGCCGGTGCCGCAGTGGCAGCAGCAGATCGAGGCGGTGGCGCAGCTGCCCAAGGCGCGCCAGCGCCTGGTGAGCGAGATGCTGCGCGCGATGCTTGCCCAGGGCGGCCAGTGAATACCGATGCCTCGCAGTTGTTGGCCCCCGAGGCGATCACGCTGCGCATCGCCACCGTGCGCGACCAGCGCGTGCTCCTGGATGCCGACCTGGCTGCGCTCTATGAAGTTGAGACCAAGCGGTTCAACGAGGCCGTCAAGCGCAACCTGACCAAGTTCCCGGCCGACTTCATGTTCGCGCTGACCCCCGACGAGTGGGCGGCTTTAAGGTCGCAGTTTGCGACCTTAAACGCCGCGGGCGGCGGACGCGGGCAGCACCGCAAGTACCTGCCCTATGCCTTCACCGAGCACGGCGCCATCATGGCCGCCACCATCCTCAGCAGCCCGCGCGCCATCGAGGTGTCGGTGTACGTGGTGCGCGCCTTCGTGCGCATGCGCCAGCTGGCCACCACGCACGGCGACCTGGCCAAGCGGCTCGATGAGTTGGAGCACAAGACCGAGGCGCTCTCGTTGTCTCACGACAACTTCAGCCGCAACACCCGCAATCAGCTCAAGCAGGTCTTCGATGCGCTGCGCGAACTCACGACGCCGCCGGAGCCGCACAAGCGGCCGATTGGGTTTGTCACGCAGGAGGACAAGGGTACAAAGGGCTCAGCCTGAACAAGCAGCAAGGCCTGACCCTCACGCCACAAGGGGCAAGAACTGACACCGGCGCCAGCGCAGCTATTGGCCATCCGCGCCGGGTGTATCCAAAGTGGAGGCGCCTGCCTTCTTGTGCTTCTTGATTAATTGAGCAACTGCAATGAGCGCCCCAATCACCACAACGGAGACGTCAACCCAAAATGGTGTCCATGGAAAAGCAAAGCGGTAGAACAAGAGCAATGCCGCCGCCGCAAGAATCAATAGAACCTTTGGGGTCACAGTCAGTGGCCTTTCTTGCATTCACACTCAGCAAAGAGCCCCTGCACAGCAAAAGGAGCCATGAGAGCTGTGGTGTATGGGTTTTTCCATAGATTAGAAGCTCCAACAACGCCATTAAGCGCTGTCCTTGCCAAACCAGTGGCATTTGCTGCCGCGCCAGCAGCAGCCCCGCCAACCTCTCCCGCCAGGTAGTTACCCGCTTTGACGCCGCCCACCTTCCCAAAGAAACCAAGGGCGAGGAGGCAGGTTCGTGAGTACGTTTTCATTTCGTAGTAATAGGGGCCCTGAAGACCGGCCGCTTGCATCCCGGCAGCACACATAGTGTCGCCTGCCGCGCAATATCCGCCTCCTACAGAAATAGTAATCGGATCTCGGCATTCATCTTCTTCACAGACAGCTTTTGGTATTTTCCCCATTACCGGCTTTGAATAAGTTGCCGCACCCCCGCCCCCGAAACCCATCAATCCAGTGGGATCGATGCGTCCCGTTGGATTTCCCCCGGTATATGTGTAGAGGGTGAGGTAGCCCCCATCAAACCCAATTGGGTCAGCTTGAACATAGCGACCGTCGCTGGGTCGGTAATCCCGATTGATGTTGTAGAACAGCCGCCCCGACGTCCATCCGCCGTACCAGGGGACGTTTTTGCTAGAGCCATCAAGGGCTTGCGGGCGGATGAAGAAGACGGACTCCCGGGGCTCGAAGGGATTTTGCGTAGAGGCGCATTTTGGCTCACGCCCGCACGCGGGCGAAGAACCGGCGGCCGGCTTGCATTTTTAGCGGCTAAAGGTCCGAGGCCAAGCACGGTGCTTCATCGGGTCAAGGCCGCGCGCAGCGCGCCCGCAGGGCTTGGCCTTGACGCGCTCGGTCCTCTATACGCTGGCCGGTGCGGTGCAAGGCGAGACCTCGGCTTGCACCGCATCGTTTGCAGCGGCGGCCGTGGCGTGTCGCGGTGGTGGCCCTGCACCGGCCCGTGGCCGGTGCAGGCGGCGCAGCCGCCTGCACTGAACTACGAAGCCCTACGGCGTGGGTTTGTTCCACCACGGGTAGCCCACGCGGTCGTAGTACTCCATCGCGTAGTTGCGTTCGTCGCTACCGTTGCTGCAGTAGCCGTCGGTGCGGGGGTTGCTGGCCCAGCTGATGATTCCGGCCAGGTCGGCGATGAAGCCACGCAGCACGGTCTCGGGTTTGATGCCGTCGGCTTGGCAGAGTTCGACGAACTCGGGGGGCAGATCGAGGGTGATGCGGTGGCGGCTCTTGCGCGGCATGGTGTGTTCTCCGTGGAAGGATTGCCCGGCGCCCGGCGGGCGCCGCTGGCCTGACTCACACAGCGCCGAGTCGCAGCCGGGTCAAGGGCGCGGCCCTCGGGCCGCGGGGCGCAGCCCGAACCCTTGACGCGGCGAGCACGGCGCTACGCTCACCGGCCAGCGGAGCCAGCACGCTCCAGTGGTGGCAGTAGGGGTTGATGTGGGTCACGCTGGGGGAGCCCCCTTGGGGGGCGGATGGGTGGGCGGGTAGGGGCCAACCTCCATGACCGCGCCGCTTGCGGCGCCTGGCTCCGGTACATGCGGCCCCTCGGGCCGCACACCCTTCAGCCTGCGCGGCAGGCGCTGCGGGGCGCAAGACATAACGGGGGTTGCTCGCACTCGCTCACACCGAGCAAGCTCGGCTTGCGAATGTGGCGAGTGCGAGCAACATCCCGTTATGTTGAATTGCCCTTCAGGGCAATTCACCCCGCAGCGACTGCCAGGACGCGGCCGGCTCAATGCCGGCCGTGGCCTGTCTCGTGGCTCTGCGCCGCTTGCGGCGCCTGGCTTTGATGGGCCGCGCTCGATGCGCCATCGCTGGAGCCCGGCACAACGTAGAGACGGCGCGCGGGTTGCTCCGCAAGCCGCGTGACGGAACGGGCTACGTCGCATCGACGCTCAGCCCTGCGCGGCACCGCCGGCGCCGCGCTCGTCCTCGCCTTCAGGCTGCGCCGGTGCATCCACGGCACCGCCGTCGTCGTCCTCGCCATCGAGCGCCCACACCGCCGCCAGCGCCTCGCCCGCGCCGCCCGGCACCTCACCCCCATCCCCGCCGCCGATCGCGCCTTGCAGGCCGTTTGCGCCCCCCTGCATCGGCTTGGCCCCCGGGTGCGTGGCCGCATGCACCTCGATCAGCTTGCCGATCGCCACGTGCGTGTAGATCTGCGTGGTGCTCATGTCCGCGTGCCCGAGCAACACCTGGATGAAGCGCAGCTCGGCGCCGGCTTCGAGCATGTGCGTGGCGCAGGCATGGCGCAGCACGTGGCAGGAGCCGTGCTCCACGCCGATGCTGCGCAGATAGCGGCTGACCATGTCCGTCAAGCGCCCCCGCTCGAAGGATTCGCCGTAGTCGGTGAGGAACAGCGTCCAATCCGTGGCAGCACCAATCCCCTGGCCAGCCTCGCCGACCTGGCCCGCATGCCCGGCGATCATCGGGCGCACCTCGGCGCAGTAGCGCCTCGTCCAGTGCGCCGCGCTGGCCCCCATCGGCACGTAGCGGTCGCGCCGGCCCTTGCCCTGGCGGATGAACACGGTGCCGTTGGCCAGGTCCACGTCGCCCAGTTGCAGCCGCGTCAGCTCGCTGCGGCGCATGCCGCTGCCGTACAGCAGTTCCAGCATGGCCCGGTCCCGCACACCGGTGAGGCCTTGCACGTCAGGCAGGGCCATCAACTGGCGCACCTGGTCCACGCTCAGCAGCACCCGCGGCAGGGTACGCGGCATGCGTGGCATCTCCAGGTCGGCCGCCGGGTTGGCAGGGATGTGGCCATCACGCGTGAGCCACTTGCACCAGCCGCGCAATGCGGAGATCAGCACCTCCTGGCTGTGCAGGCTCAGGGGCTGGCCGTCGCGCTTGCTGCGCGCCAGGTACAGGTGGCGCTGGTAGGACTCCAGGACCGCCCGGCTGAGCTCGCGCGGGTGACGCAGGCCGCGCTCGTGCGCCCACTCGACGAAGCGCGCCAGCGAACGCTGACGCATCCCCACGCTGGCGGGCGCCAGGCGGCTGACCTCGGCCCAGCGCAGGTACTCGTGCACCCACGTGGCCAGCGGCAGCGCCTGCCAGGCCGGTGCCGCACGCGCGGCCGTGCCGGGCTTGCGCCGCAGCTTGCGCTTGCGGCGTCGCACTGGGGTGCTCGTCTCGGTCATGGCCGGCCCTCGCGCCAATGTCGATCAAGCCCCGGCGGCCGAGTGCGTCGGCGCCGGGTACGACGGGATTCGGCCCGGCACCGGGGATGGCTGTGCGCTGCCATTCATGCGTGCGGCCGTGTCGTGGCCGCCGTCTTCCCCGCCAAGCCGCGCCGTTGCTGGCGTGGCGGCCGATGCCGCCCCCCACAGGGCGCCCGCGACCGGGCCGCCATCGGCCCGCACCCGCCCCGCGAGTTCGGCATTCACCCCCGCGACTTCACCCTCCACCCCCCGCGACTTCGCCGTCGTAGGCACGTCCTGCGCCGGCCCATGAGCCGCCTCCTGAGCGCACCCCGCTCCAGGTTCATGCAGTTGCGCTGGATCGATCAAGCCGCACAGGCGCGCCCGGCCCGTGCCCTCCGGCGGCGCTTCATGGCGCAGGCTGTAGCGCACCTGCCCACCGGGGCCGCTGCGCTCGCTGCCCAGCAGTTCCAACTCGACCAGGCGCTGCAGGTGCAGCCGCAGCTGCGTATCGCCCCAGCCGCAGGCTTCGCGCAGCTCGCGCCGCGTGAAGCGCAGCTCGTCGCGCGGCACCCCGCGCACCCCGGCGCGCTCGGCCACATAGCCACTCAGCACGCCCAGCAGCTTGCGCGTGACCGGCGGCAGCTCGTCCAGGCTGCGCCCCAGCACTTCGTGCGCGATGGCGTGCGCGGCCTCGATGTCGGCGCGTGTGACCTCGATGTACTCGATGGGTCGGGCGTCGCTGCCTCGGCCGCAGCTCACGCACCGCACCATCCGCTGGTGCTGGTGCAGCAGCGCGATGGCATCGATAAGGGCCAGGTACTTCTCATGGTCGCGCCGCGCCCGCGGATGCTGGGCATGGAAGCCCAGCTGCTCGGCGTAGGGGTTGACCACGGCCAGCGGGCGCAGCAGGCGCTGGGCATGGCGGTGCAGGTGGTGCAGGTCCTGCTTGTGCTCCTTGGCCAGCAGGCCGGCGAGCGTGCGCCGCTCGCGCTGGCGCACGTGGATGGCACGCGTCTGCTCACGGCCTTCATCGACCGTGAGCACCAGGCAGCGGTTCATCAGTTCTTCGTCGATCTCGATGGCCGTGGTGGTGAGCATGAGCATCACCGGGCCTTCGACGTGGTACTCCTGGGTCACGAGGTTGCCGCTGGCCGGGTCCTTGCCGGTGGCGGCCATGGTCAGCTCGCCATCGGATTGCAGCAGTTTCAGGGCATAGCTGGCACGCGCCGCGCCTTCTTCTTCGGCCAGCGCCAGGATGCGGTGCTTGAGGTCGGTCTGGCCCATGTAGTACAGGCTCTGGCCGGTCATGGCGCTGTAGCGGATGCGCGCTTCCTCGGGCATGAAGGCCAGCACCGCATCCATGAGGCTGGTCTTGCCCGCCGCGGAGGAGGACTGCACCAGCACGGCCAGCGGCGCAGCCAGCAGCCGCGACACGCAGGCCAGGTAGGCGGTGAGCTTGTTGGTGGCCTCGCCCACCAGGCCGCAGGCGTCGAAGTCGGCCAGGATGCGCCCCAGCAGGTCGGGCGCGCGCAGCCACGCGAGCGCTGCATCGTGTTCGGCCTGGCTCATCGTCGGCGCGGCCTGCTTGGGTGCGCTCGCCTCGCGCTCGCGCTGCTCGATGGCCAACTCCACCGCCAGCAGCACGCGGCCCAGCTCACGCGCGATGTCGCGCTGCAAGCCCTCGGCATCGCGCCCGCCCGCACTGCCCCCGCCCAGCTCGGCCGCCGCCTGCGCGACGAAGACGGCACGCGAGCGTGCGCTGTACAGGTCCACGCTGTCCACGTGCAAGACCGCCACGGCATGGCGCGCGCCGGCCGCGCCGGGGTCACCGGGCAGGTGCTGCACCCGCACGTTGAGCTTGAGGCTCGCGCCGGGGTGCACGCGCGGCAGGCCGCGCACCTGCCACTGCCGCGCGCCGCACGCCAGGCGCAGCGTGTCGCCGTCGATCTCGGCTTGGGGCTCACCACCGGCCGGGCCGGCCGGCGTGGGCGGCCCGGCCGTCAGCGCCGCAGCCTGCTCGGCCACCAGGTCGGGCACGGCCTGCGGCTGCGGCTCGGGCCGCCGTTCTTGCATCGCCGGTGCAGGGGTGGCAGGCACAGGGGGCGATGCCACTTCGGGCGGTGGCGCTTCAGCCATCGGTGTGGTCGCCTTGCCCGGCTCCCCCTTGCCCAACCCGCCTTTGCCCAACCACATCGCCTTGCGGATCAGCAGCCCCAGCGACTTGGCCGCCGGCTGCACCTTCAGCGCGTAGTCGTTGGCGTCCATGCCCTTGGGGAACTGGATGCGCAAGCACTCGATGCCCTCGGCCATCAGCCGCTCGGCCACCTTGGCCGCGCCGCGCTCGCCGGCGTCGTCGCGGTCGTAGGCGATCAGCACGCGCTGCGTGCCGTGGCGCTTGAAGGCGGCCACGTGCTCTTCGGTGAAGCCCTCGATGCCGTAGGCGCTCGTCACGTTGCGGTAGCCGGCGCACCAGAAGCTCAGCGCATCGATCAGGGCTTCGCACAGGATGATTTCCTTCGAGGCCGCCAGCGCCGCCAGGTTGAACACGCCACGGCCCCGGCCTTCGCGCGCCGGCAGGTACAGGTGCTTCGGGGTGCCCGCGCGCAGGTTGTCCAGCAGCTTGCGCCCGTACACCTCCACCACGTGGCCGGACTCGTCGAACACCGGCACCACCAGAGAGCCGGTGAAGTGCTCATGCCCGCTCTGGCGGTACACCCCCACCCTCTGCAGGCGCGTGCGGATGTCGGCGCCGGCCTTGCGCGTCTTCTCGGGCAGGCGCAGCCCCAGGGTCCTGTCGGCCACGCCCAGCTTGAAGTGCGCCGCCAGTTCGGGATGCGCCAGGCCGCGCGCGGCCAGGTACGCCTGCGCCTCGGCCGTGGCAAGCAGCCGCTCGTGGTAGTACGCCACCGTCTGGTTCAGCAGCACCTGGTCATCGGCATCGAAGGCCACCGGCGGCGCCAGCACGCGCAGCCGCGGGTTGTTCAAGGCAACCCCTTCAGCGGCTAAAGGAACGACCCCTTCCCTCAGCAGTTCCACCGCGTGGCGGAAGCTCACGCCCCGGCGTTTGATCACCCAGTCGATCGGCCCACCCGCCGCGCCGCAGCCGAAGCAGTGCCACAGGTTCTTCGCCGGCGTCACCACCAGGCTGGCCGTGTCGTCCTCGTGCAGCGGGCACCGGCCCAGCAGGTCCTTGCCGCTGCGCTTGAGTTCCACCCCCGAGGCCTCGACCAGGCGCTCGACCGACACCTCGTTCTTTAGCCGCTCGATCTCTGCTTCGGGGATGCGTGCCATCGGTAGGGTTCCTTTGTCCGACCGCGACGCAGGGGTTTTGCGGCGAACAGGCGGCTAAAAAAATAACTCGCCGCACTGTACCGCAATACGCGGTACAGTGAACAGCATTTCGCAACACGGTGGATATCGTTATGGCTGTCCTCTTGCATCCCCCTCCCTCGACAGCCATGGCCATCAGCAGCGAAGAGCGCCAGTTCTTTGTGACCATGGGCGAACGCATCGCCCAGCTACGCAAGGCTCGCAACCTGACCCAGGCGCAGCTCGCCGAGGTGCTGGGCGTGGCCCAGCAGACGGTGCAGGGCTACGAGGCCGGCAGCCGCCGCATCCCGGTGTCCACGCTGCCGGTGGTGGCCAGCACTTTGTCGGTGTCGCTCGATGAGCTGTTCGGCTCGCAGCCCCAGGTTGCTCGCAGCAAGCGCGGGCCGGTGCCGCAGTGGCAGCAGCAGATCGAGGCGGTGGCGCAGCTGCCCAAGGCGCGCCAGCGCCTGGTGAGCGAGATGCTGCGCGCGATGCTTGCCCAGGGCGGCCAGTGAATACCGATGCCTCGCAGTTGTTGGCCCCCGAGGCGATCACGCTGCGCATCGCCACCGTGCGCGACCAGCGCGTGCTCCTGGATGCCGACCTGGCTGCGCTCTATGAAGTTGAGACCAAGCGGTTCAACGAGGCCGTCAAGCGCAACCTGACCAAGTTCCCGGCCGACTTCATGTTCGCGCTGACCCCCGACGAGTGGGCGGCTTTAAGGTCGCAGTTTGCGACCTTAAACGCCGCGGGCGGCGGACGCGGGCAGCACCGCAAGTACCTGCCCTATGCCTTCACCGAGCACGGCGCCATCATGGCCGCCACCATCCTCAGCAGCCCGCGCGCCATCGAGGTGTCGGTGTACGTGGTGCGCGCCTTCGTGCGCATGCGCCAGCTGGCCACCACGCACGGCGACCTGGCCAAGCGGCTCGATGAGTTGGAGCACAAGACCGAGGCGCTCTCGTTGTCTCACGACAACTTCAGCCGCAACACCCGCAATCAGCTCAAGCAGGTCTTCGATGCGCTGCGCGAACTCACGACGCCGCCGGAGCCGCACAAGCGGCCGATTGGGTTTGTCACGCAGGAGGACAAGGGTACAAAGGGCTCAGCCTGAACAAGCAGCAAGGCCTGACCCTCACGCCACAAGGGGCAAGAACTGACACCGGCGCCAGCGCAGCTATTGGCCATCCGCGCCGGGTGTATCCAAAGTGGAGGCGCCTGCCTTCTTGTGCTTCTTGATTAATTGAGCAACTGCAATGAGCGCCCCAATCACCACAACGGAGACGTCAACCCAAAATGGTGTCCATGGAAAAGCAAAGCGGTAGAACAAGAGCAATGCCGCCGCCGCAAGAATCAATAGAACCTTTGGGGTCACAGTCAGTGGCCTTTCTTGCATTCACACTCAGCAAAGAGCCCCTGCACAGCAAAAGGAGCCATGAGAGCTGTGGTGTATGGGTTTTTCCATAGATTAGAAGCTCCAACAACGCCATTAAGCGCTGTCCTTGCCAAACCAGTGGCATTTGCTGCCGCGCCAGCAGCAGCCCCGCCAACCTCTCCCGCCAGGTAGTTACCCGCTTTGACGCCGCCCACCTTCCCAAAGAAACCAAGGGCGAGGAGGCAGGTTCGTGAGTACGTTTTCATTTCGTAGTAATAGGGGCCCTGAAGACCGGCCGCTTGCATCCCGGCAGCACACATAGTGTCGCCTGCCGCGCAATATCCGCCTCCTACAGAAATAGTAATCGGATCTCGGCATTCATCTTCTTCACAGACAGCTTTTGGTATTTTCCCCATTACCGGCTTTGAATAAGTTGCCGCACCCCCGCCCCCGAAACCCATCAATCCAGTGGGATCGATGCGTCCCGTTGGATTTCCCCCGGTATATGTGTAGAGGGTGAGGTAGCCCCCATCAAACCCAATTGGGTCAGCTTGAACATAGCGACCGTCGCTGGGTCGGTAATCCCGATTGATGTTGTAGAACAACCCTGTCTCCCGGTCAAACACTTGTCCAGGAAACCGCTGGTTGAAAGTGACTACCCCTTGCCCGTTCGGATCCTCGTTCGGTGGTGTAGCTCCAAACGCCTCAGCGTCGTCCCAGCGCCACACGATTGCGTGATCGCTGTTTCGAGTAATGACCCGGGGCGTATCGAGGTGATCTGAATATACGTAGCTGATGCCCGCCGCGGTGATGATACCCGTCGGTATGCCTCGCAGGTAGATCACCTCGTAGAGCGGCGTGCCATTGGCGTCGTACTCGCCGATCGTGTGGCCCACCTCGTCGTACACGTAGTACGTCGCACCGGTTGGCACCGTCAGGCCCATTTTGCTCATCCGCTGCTCGAGGCCGTTGACGAGATAGCTGACGCTGCCATTCGGCGTGTCTGCCCGGCTCATGCGCCCGCGAGCGCTGTACACGAAGGTGTTGAGGCCGTCGCCGGTCAGGTTGCCCATGGCGTCGTACGAGTACGTGCGCGTGGCTGTATTCCCGCCACTGGGCTCCTGCACGTTAACCAGGCGGTTGCTCGCGGCCTCTACCGTGTGGGTGTAGCTGTCCGCCCCGATCTCCCGTGTGATGCGATTGCCGGTGGCGTCGTAGCGGTAGCCATAGCGGCTGTTGCTCTTGAGGGTCTGGACCAACCGGTCCAATCCATCATAGCTGTGGCCTTGGTCGAAGCCGGGTTGGCCGCTGTGTAGGTAACCGGTGACGTTCCCGGTGTTGTCGTAGCTCAGCGTGCGGGTCAAGCCCTTCGCGGCGCCGGTGCCGTTCGGGTTACCCAGCGGGTAGGTGCTCAGCCGCAGGAAGCTGTCGAAGGTGCGCTGGTACGTAGTGCCGTCGCCCCAGGTCCAGCCGGACAAGGCGTGCAGGGCGTTGTAGGTCACGCCGCTCAATAGCACAGTCGCCGTACCATTGCGGGTCACCGTGATGGAGCCGGGCCGCCCGGCATATTCATAGCCAATGTCCACGTGCGTCCCGCTGGGGTAGGTGATGCGCGTAGGCTTGCCGGTGACGATGCCCGTCTCGCCTATCGTGGTGGTGACCGTGAAGGTTCGGCTGCCTGCTGCAGAGTTCACCACCTGGGTCTTGCTCGTCACGTCACCGAAGCCGTTGTACCCGTAGGTGGTGCTGCCCGACTCGTCGGTGATCTTGGTCAGCCGGCCAATGAGGCCGACCACGCCACCTGGGCCGCCGTCGTATTCATAGACGGTCGCCGTGCCGGTGGGGTAGTCGATCCGGGTCAGGCGGTTCAGGTCGTCATACGTGTACGTGTGGGTGACGCCGCGCGCATCGGTACGGGTGATGGGGTTGCCGGCGGCATCGTGCGTGAATGTGGTCACCCCGCTGTCGGGACTCTGGATGCTGGTGACGTTGCCCAGGCCGTCGGTGGTGTAGGTGGTGGCCAGGTTGCGCGGGTCCTGCACGCGGCTGAGCTGGTCACGGCCGTCGTAGTCCATCAGGATCACCGGGCGTGGCACACCGGTGGCGGGCAGCGGCTGGGTGGTGGTGCGGCGGCGGTTCAGGCTGTCGTAGGTGTGCTGGGTCACCCCACCGTTGGGATTGGTGATGGTCTTGGGGTTGCCTTCGGCATCGTAGCCGAACGTCCAGGTCATGGGGCCTGGGGGTGTGGCTTGGGCGCTGACCGCGCCTGAGAACTGCAGGAGCAGCGCTGCGGCAATGGCTGCCAGCGCGGTATAGCCTGGGCCACGGCTCGCGAGGGGCGGTGGCTTGACGGTGCGAGTTGATCGGTTGGATGGCATGCGGTTGCTCCCCATGGATGGCTTGTCTTGTTGGTGGACTTGGATGGCTGTGAGTTGGGTAGGTGGCGGCTTCATTGCGTCGTCCCTGTGGTGCTCTGCGCCCGGTTCAGCGCGTCGTACACGCGAGTGATGTTGCGGGCCAATGTGCCGCTCGGGTCCTTGAGGTCCTCGCCCGTGCGGTTGCCCATGTTGTCGAGCGTGTAGGTCACCGAGTTGCCGGCGGCGTCCTTCACGCTGGTGAGACGGTGCGCGGCGTCGTACGTGTACTCCAGCGCGGAGCCATCGGGCAGCGTCGCCCTCTTGAGTTGACCGACGCCGTCGTAGTCGTAGACCGAGAGTTGCGCTGCAGCTCCGGGCGGCGTGACGGTCACCCTCTTGACCCACCCACGTGGCGTGTAGGTCGTGTCGGTCGCAGTGCCATTGGCATCGATGCTCTGCATCAGGCGACCGGTCTTGTCGTAGCGCGTGTACTGGGTGAGCCGGCCAATCGAGTCCGTGACGCTTTGAAGGTCACCCATCGTGTGCTGATCAGTGGTGTCGCTGTAGTAGGCGTACGTCGTCAGCTTGTTGAGCGGATCGCGGGCGGTCAGTACCTGGCCGTACTGGTTGTACGTGTAGGTCCAGGTGCGTGGCGTGCCGGTGACCGTGGCGTTGAAGCCAAGGCCGCCAGTGGCATCCATCGTCGCTTGCTCCACCTTCTTGCACAGCACCACGATAGGCGAGCCGTCAGGCAGCAAGGCAGTCGCCGGTGCGCAGCCAGCCGTGGCGTTGCTCGCCGTCGGGTCCGACTGGCCGTTGTAGACGCTGATCGTGATCTTCTTAGGCTCAGCCTGCTTGATCGGCAAGCTCCACGCTGGGTGCCACAGGGTCGTGGCTTTACGCTGGCTTGCTTCGACGGCGACAGTGAACACGTTGAGGTCGACCGGGCAGGCGTCGGGTCCATTCAACCCGTCAACCCGTACTGTCTCCAGATTGCGACTCAGGTCATAAGCATGGCAACTCTTGATGCCGTTGAAGTCGGTTTTGCTGGCAATGTTCCCGTTGGCGTCGTAGCTGAGATAGGCATCAGCAGCAGCACAACCAGATCCTGCGGGCTGGCTGCGGGAGGTAACGAAGGTTCTCCCGTCATGAGTTTGGGTACCGATACTGGAAGACTGCCCATTCGGCCCTGCAACGACCAACCCCGACGGCGCTATCCAATCGCGCGATCGGTAGAAAAGCTTGCCGCTCGAGTCCGCGGCTTCCGTGACGGCTACTGACGGTGGGGTTGTAAAACTAGCAATGAATCTTTGGACGCCCCCTGCGTGCTCAGTCGAAACAGCGCGTCCCGCTGAGTCGTATCCAAAACTTGCATAGTCGTCACCATTCTCGTCGCGGACTCCGGTGAGCGCCCAAGGTAAAGAACTAAGCTCGTACGCAAATATCTTCCGTCGCCCGTCGGGCCATATAATTGCGCTGAGATTACCGTAGGCGTCGTATTCAAAGGTGATTTCCGTTCCGTCGGGGTTGAATATTTTAATTAAGTGCCCGGCATCTGAATAACCAAACCGGATTTGCCGGCCAAATGCATCAATGGCAGACATTAAATATCCTTCGTCTGGAGCTATTGTTCCAATGTCGGAATCTTGGAATATTGCTTTGGCAACTCCGCCCCATTCGCTATGACCCCAGGCGCCATCCACCGCGTCAACAAATTGACCTGTCCTCTCGTTAGCCGACTTCACATAAGCTGGCAAGCCACTACCGCAAGCCAGAGCCAAGGGGCCGCTCGGCAGCGGGGCGGTAGTGGACGTGGCAATTTCTGCGGATTTGGTTGCCACATCACGGACAGACGAGCCAACTACAGCTGCCGTGATTGAATGTGCGCCCCAACAGTAGGTTGTCGGTCCAAAAGTCCAACTGCGTGCACGTGGAGTATCTGGTGTGCTGTAGTTCAATAAAATATTTGAACCACCAATTGTTGCTACACGCCCAAGCCTGCCTGTCGAGTCATAAAGATCCTGATACTGATCCCCGTCTGCCGAGAAGAAGAATGTTCCGTCACTATGCTGAAGTTTGTCCCTAGTATTTCCATCGGCTTGAAATCTATCATCGGCAAATCCCTTGAAAGAAGCGGTTCTGCCGTTCCCGCGGAATACCAATGCTCCTGGATTATCTTCGGATCCCTGAATTCGTAGCTGCCGAAAAAGGCTCAGGCTCCACAGTGGGCCTAGTATTTCGCGAGTTATCTGTGGTGCGGATGCTGTTTTTCCAGTTACTCCGGCCTGCGACGTCGAATCATAGGTCAATCGAATCGCGTTGCCACCAATATTGACGCCCAGATCGATTTCTTCCCGCTTTGTTCCAAGCTCCGGATAGATTGGATTTCCAGTAGGGCAGGTGTTCGGAGTGCCTCTCTGTCTGTCCACATGCGTAACGGAAAAATCGACTTTACTCATTGTCAGGGCAAAATTGTCAATCGGATTTCCACCGCAATCTGTGACTGATGAGCAGTTGAAATATAGTGTCAAGCCATCTTGGCGACTAAATGAATAGACGTTATTCGGCGCAGGCGGGGCGTTATGGCAATCGGCCGCCCCGCTGTTTGCTGCAGATAGCACCGCGCCAATAATTTCAGACTTTGTTCCACCATCGACATTTACGTCGCTTCCAGGCCCCCAGCAGCCTATATGTGCCCGCAAGGAATATAGTTCCGGCGGAGAGATCCGAGCTGATGCAGTAGGTAAAAAAAACAAGCTGATAGCTTGCGTAGATCCAAAAATTGCCTTCAACATAAACTGAAGCAATGCTCGATTTGGATTGCAAATTTCTTTGTTCATGGCGATAGATGAGAATGTGAACTTACATTTAATTCTTGGGAGGTAACCGACCCCTCTATTGCATCGCATTGCACACAACTCATACCGCCGGAATGCTTCGAGCGTAGCGAAGGCCATCCATAAAGACGGCGACGTCGTGCATGCCTTGCCAGAGAGTACGTGCGCCCGGCTTGCTGATGTTCGATACCCCTCGTGTCCTCACGAAATGAGCTGTCAAATTGAAGAGTGCAAAAGTCCTCATTGGCCCATCCCCGTTGCACCCTGCATCCGATTCAGCGCGTCATACACGCGCGTGATGTTGCGGGCCAAGGTGCCGCTCGGGTCCTTGAGGTCCTCGCCCGTGCGGTTGCCCATGTTGTCGAGCGTGTAGGTCACCGAGTTGCCGGCGGCATCCTTCACGCTGGTGAGACGGTGCGCAACGTCGTACGTGTACTCCAGCGCGGAGCCATCCGGTAGCGTCGCCTTCTTGAGCTGACCCACGCCGTCGTAGTCGTAGAGGGAGGCCTGTGCCGCGGCACCTACCGGTGTGACGGTCACGGTCTTGACCCAGCCACGCGGCGTGTACGTCGTGTCGGTCGGAGTGCCATTGGCATCGATGCTCTGCATCAGGCGACCGGTCTTGTCGTAGCGCGTGTACTGGGTGAGCCGGCCAACCGAGTCCGTGACGCTTTGAAGGTCACCCATCGTGTGTTGGTCAGTGGTGTCGCTGTGGTAGGCGTAGGTCGTCAGCTTGTTGAGCGGATCGCGGGCGGTCAGCACTTGGCCGTACTGGTTGTATGTGTACGTCGAGGTGCGCGGGACTCCGGTGACCGTGGCGTTGAAGCCCAGGCTAGCGGTGGCATCGGTCGTTGGCTGCTCCACCTTCTTGCACAGCACCGCGATACGCGAGCCATCGGGCAACAAGGCAGTCGCCGGTGCGCAACTGGCAGTGACGTTCCCAGCAGTCGGGTCCGGCTGGCCGTTGTAAACACTGATCGTGATCTTCTTCGGCTCTGCCTGCTTGATCGGCAAGCTCCACGTCGGGTGCCACTGGGTCGTGGTCTTGCGCTGGCTCGCCTCGGCTGCGATGGTGAAGGCGCCGATGTCCGCGGGGCAGGCATCTGCGGCACCCAGGCCGTCAAGTCGCGCCGTCTCGAGGTTGCGGCTCAAGTCATAGGCGTGGCAACTCTTGGTGCCGTTGAAGTCAGTCTTGCTCGTGATGTTGCCGTTGGCGTCGTAGGTCAGACTGCTGCTCGATGCATCGCAGCCTGCGCCCGCGGGCTGGCTACGGGTCGTCACCCTTGGCATGCCGTTGACAACGGTGGTGCCATAGCTCACGGCAATACCGTTCGGCGTGGTCATCACGGCGCCCTCAGGTGCCAGCCAATTGTGGTCGCGCGCGAACACGTCGGCCGCTGAGTCAATGGACTCGGTAGTGACCCATCGCGGTGGGCTGCTGTACCCCAAGACGTACCGATTCACACCGCCGGCATACTCGGTGCTCAGTGCCCGGCCTTCGGCGTCGTACGCGTAGGTGCTGTAGCGTCCATCGTTCTCATCAACGATGCCGGTTAACGCCCATGGAAGAGCACTTTGCTCGTAAAGGAACTTGCGCATGTGCCCGTCTGGCCACGCCAGCTGACCGAGGTTCCCAGCCGCGTCGTACCCTACCTGAACCATCTGGCCGTCGGGATCGATGACGCGAACGATGCGCGGCGCGCTCACACCGGTAGGCTGCTCGTACTCCAAGCGCACCGCACGGCCATACGGGTCCTGGATCTTGACCAGCAAGCCAGCCACAGGCGCGACAGTGGTCGACGTACTGCCATCGCTATACGAGTAGGTCAGGCTTCCCCCTCGGGCATAGGCCAGCGCGGTCAGCACACCCTGGCTGGTATAGGTTTCCTGCGCTTGCGCACTGGCGTCGGTGTAGCGCCAGCCGCCAGTGATGGCGACAACGCGATCGGCGATATCGCTGTCCGGCATCTGCGGTTCATTTGCGGACGGGCGTCGATAGAAACTGACCCAAGCGCCGGAGCCGCGCGACGCTTGGATGTGCTGATAGTAGGTCAGAGAATTACCGCTAGAATACTGAATAACCAATCGCTTATGCAAACTGCTTTCCCAAATCTCGCCGAATGACGCAGCGGCAGCTAGCACAAAAGCCCCCTCGGGATCGCTGTTGGGGAGCTTGCGGCGGTTGTCATAGCTGATCGACAAGGTCGGCCCGCTCGATGACCATCGCACCAGTTCCTCACTCTGCCGCTTGTTGCCGGTAAGCGGGTAAATGGGGTTGCCGCCACAGGGTTGACCACTGCCCTGCGGCTTGTCGTGCCCGCGATCGACGTAAGGTATGGTTGATTCGCAGTACTGATTGGGCCCGTTTATGATGAAATTTTTGTAATACACACCTATGCAACAGAGCTCAACAAAATTCTTGGGAGAGTAATTTGTTGGGCACTCGCTCCCGTAAACCACTTGCACAAGCCCCGAGTAATCAGTGGGATTTCTTCGGCACCGGCCTTGGTGTTCAGTGGTGGGCCAGTAGACCAGTGGGTCAGTTAATTCCCATATTACGGTTGCCACATCACAAACCTCTTGGGCACTGGAGTGAGCACCGTAGCCGCCGACGCCGAAGCTCCAGTATGGTGGGGTGGGAGATCGCCGCGCGAACATTTGTTGCTGGGCTTGTGCGGCAGAGTGGAATGGTCCTATTACCGCAAAAATAAGGCCGATGAATTTGTATAGCTGCTTCATTGCGCCATCCCTGTAAAACTCTGCGCCCGATTTAGTGCGTCGTAGACGCGAGTGATGTTGCGGGCCAGCGTGCCGCTCGGATCTTTGAGATCCTCGGCCGCACGGTTGCCCATGTTGTCCAGCGTGTATGTCACCGCGTTGCCCGCGGTGTCCTTGATGCTGGTGAGGCGGTGCGCGGCGTCGTACGCGTACTCCAGCGCGGAGCCATCGGGTAGCGTCGCCTTCTTGAGTTGACCCACGCCGTCGTAGTCGTAAACCGAGAGTTGCGCCGCGGCACTTGGCGGCTTGACAGTCACCGTCTTGACCCAACCACGTGGCGTGTAGGTCGTGTCGGTCACCGTGCCATTGACGTCTACGCTCTGCATCAGGCGACCGCTCTTGTCGTAGCGCGTGTACTGCGTGACCCGGCTAGTCGAGTCCGTGACACTTTGAAGGTCACCCATCGTGTGCAGGTCGGTGGTGTCGCTGTAGTACGCGTAGGCCGTCAGTTTGTTGAGCGGATCGCGAGCCGTGAGCGTCTGGCCGTACTGGTTGTAGGTGTAGCTCCATGTGCGCGGGGTGCCGGTGGCCGTGGCATTGAAGCCAAGGCTGCCAGTGGCATCCGCCGTCGCTTGCTCGACCTTCTTGCACAGCACTGCGATTGGCGAACCATCAGGCAACAAGGCAGTCGCCGGTGCGCAACTGACCGTGGCGTTGCCCGCCGTCGGGTCCGGCTGGCCGTTGTAGACACTGATCGTGATCTTCTTCGGCTCAGCCTGCTTGATCGGCAAGTTCCACGCTGGGTGCCACTGGGTCGTGCTCTTGCGCTGGCTTGCCTCGGCTGTGATGGTGGATGCGCCGAGGTCCACTGGGCATGCGTCTGCGGCACCCAGGCCGTCACTCCGAGCCGTCTCAAGATTGCGGCTCAGGTCGTGGGCATAGCAGCTCTTGGCGCCGTTGAAGTCGATCTTGCTCGCCACGTTGCCGTTGGCGTCGTATGTCAGCCTGCTGGTCGACGCATCGCAGCCGGCACCGGCAGGTTGGCTCCGGGTCGTTAGGCGGGGCATGCCATTGACGAGTGTGGCGTCCAGTGCCACTGAAGTCCCGTTCGGCGTGGTCATCACCGCATCTTGTGGCGCCTGCCAGTTGTGGTCTCGCCAGAACATGGCGTTGGCAGAGTCGAAGCTTTCAGTGGTGACCCAGCGAGGGGGGCTGCTGTAGTTGACGCTGTAGCGATTGACTCCACCAGCGTGCTCCGTGCTCCTGGCACGACCTTCAGCATCGTACGAGTATGTGCTGTGACGCTCGTTGTTCTCGTCAATGATGCCGGTCAGCGCCCAAGGCAACGTGCTTTGTTCATACACAAACTGGCGGATTTGCGCATCTGACCATGTGAGGCGGTCAAGGTTGCCTGAAGAGCCATAGGCCACCTGGACTGGCCCGCCGTCTGGGTCCACGATTCGCGCCACACGGGGAATCGCTGCAGCGCTTGGCTGCTCGTACTCAAACTGAACTGCACGGCCGAATTGATCCTGCACTTTGACGAGCAAGCCCGCGACCGGTGCCACGCTAACTGGCGTGGTACTGTCGCTGTAGAAGTAAGTCAGACTATCTCCCCGTGCGAATGCCACTGTCTGAATGACACCAGAACTGTTGTAAATTTCTTGCGTTTGCGCGTTGGCATCAACAAAGCGCCAGCTATTGGCTAGGCTTACCAGGCGGTCGGAAATGTCACCATCAGGAGCCAGGTTGGGATTTGCCACGTCTCTATAGAAGCTCACCCACACACCCAAGCCACGCGACACCTGTGCATTTCGGTAGTACCCAGGCGATCCCCCTTGCTGCACGACCAAGCGTTTGTGCAGGCTGCTCTCCCATAGCAAGCCAAACGACGGCGACGGCACCGGCAGAAAGGCGCCTTGAGGATCGGCATTGGGCAACATGCGGCGGTTGTCGTAGCCGATCGACAGCGGCGGCAGCGTCGCAGACCAGCGCAGCAGCGTTTCGCTTTGGCGCTTGGCACCCGTCAGAGGAAAGATTGGGTTTCCAGCGCATGCCTGCTGCCCAGCCTGTGGGTTGTCGTGGGAGCGATCGACGACCGGCCATGTCGATTCACAGTACTGATCAGGTCCAAAGTAAACGTCGACGTTGACTTCGAGACTGTTGTAAATCGAGTACTTATCCGGACACTGTTGCCCAAGAAATGGACGGGCTGCGATCCAAGGGTTCCACACCGGTGGTCCGACGCAACTCCCTCGGTGACTGACACCAGAGTCCATGGCGAAAAAAAAATAGCCTGCTGGATATCCCAGTACGGCGGCTCTGGCGTCGCAGACACCCTGTGCGGTGCTAGAAAAACCAGAAACGTTGTAGTGATCACTCCACTGGGCCGGATTTGGCTGTCTCCTGGCCCTTACCTCCTGGGCAGTGGCCGGGACTTGCAAGAGAGCCGAGGTAAGAATCAGGAACCAAAGCTTCTTCAATCTTTTCATTGCGCCACCCCCGTTGCACCTTGCACTCGATTGAGCGCGTCATACACGCGCGTGATGTTGCGAGCCAGGGTGCCGCTGGGATCCTTGAGATCCTCCTCCGTGCGGTTGCCCATGTTGTCCAGCGTGTAGGTCATCGAGTTGCCAGCGGCGTCCTTAATGCTGGTGAGCCGGTGCGCGGCGTCGTACGTGTACTCCAGCGCGGAGCCATCGGGTAGCGTCGCCTTCTTGAGTTGACCCACGCCGTCGTAGTCGTAGAGGGCGGCCTGTGCCGCGGCGCCGGGCGCCGTGACGGTCACAGTCTTGACCCAGCCGCGGGGCGTGTAGGTGGTGTCGGTCAGCGTGCCATTGGCGTCTGCGCTCTGCATCAGGCGACCGCTCTTGTCGTAGCGCGTGTACTGGGTGATCCGGCCAGCCGAGTCCGTGACGCTTTGAAGGTCACCCATCGTGTGCTGGTCAGTGGTGTCGCCGTAGTACGCGTAGGCCGTCAGCTTGTTGAGCGGGTCGCGAGCAGTCAGAAGCTGGCCGAGCTCGTTGTAGAAGTAGCTAGAGGTCCGTGCCGGTACAGCCTCGTCAATCATCGACGGCACCGCCGGCATGCCCTCGGCCGAATCGCTGAAAGGTGCGTTTGGGACTCCAAACGAAGATGTGTACCGCGCAACTCCCTTCGTGAGGCGTACCTCGTCGATGTATCCCGGCCACTGATTGACCAGGTTGCCCTGCGCACCGACGGTCACGTTGATGCCGCTGGAGGCGAATAGCGCATCGCTGATGGCGGCACTGCCCACCTGCGTGCCATTGATGAAAAACAGCAGAATGGCTCCTGCTCTGGAGACGGCCACATGGGTCCACACGTTCTGTGGGATCGTCCCCATCGCAGGGAAAGCGTTTCCGCTGCACCCTGCCGTGGACGTGTAGAACGCTAGCTGATTGCTGCCGTTGCTTCCCAGCCACCAGGAGCACTGTTCGGGTGCCCACAAAGCCGCAATCGTCGCAGCTGACGACACGCCGGTCTTGTACACCCAGGCCTCGACGGTGAAGTCACCCGACCCGAACAGCACATCATTCAGTTCCGTCGACTGGGCCGCGCCGCTGCCGGCCACCAACGACGCCTTGCCAAACCGCGACTGCAAGGTTGAAATTGCCGTGGTGCCGGTGGTTGTCCATCGGTGCGATGCCGGACCGGAGTCAACAAGGGCTGTTGATCCATTTGCTCCGTCCAGATGCAAGAGTGCAGCAACGCTTGAGAACGCTGCATCAGCCGGCGTGGCCGGCGACGCATCGAGGGCAAAGCCCCGGTGGCCGTCCACGTCGGCCGTGATCTGTTCAACGCGTTTGCACAGGACAGCCAGCGGCTTGCCATCCGGCAGCGATGTACCCGCGGAGGCGCAGGTGGCAAGGACGTTGCCGCTGAAGGGATCAGGCTGGCCGTTGTAGACGTAGGTTGTGAGGCTCTTTGGCGCAGCCACTGCCGTGGCCAGTTGCCAATCGGGGTGCCACTGCGTGACGGTCTTGCGGCTGTTCGCCGGCAGGGCCGCCCCCTCCTGCAGCATGGGGCCGCATTCCTGGTTGGCATCCAAGCCTTCCACTCGAACCGTCTCCAGGTTGCGACCTAGATCGTAGGCATGGCAGCTTTTGGTCCCATTGAAATCAGTCTTGCTGGCAACGTTGCCGTTGGCGTCATAGGTCAGGCGGCTGGTTGAAGCGTCGCAGCCCGCGCCGGCCGGCTGGCTACGTGCCGTCACTCGCGGCATGCCATTGATGAGTACGGCCTCCAGATTCACCACACTGCCGTTGGGTGTGGTCATGGCAGCACCCTGAGGCAACCGCCAGTTGTGATCACGCCAGAACACGGCAGCCACACCGTCGAAGGTCTCGGTGGTGATCCAGCGGGGCCCCACGTCATAGCTCAGGCTGTAGCGGTTCGCGCCCCCCACGTATTCGGTGCTTTGGGCTCGGCCCTCTGCGTCGTAGCCATAGACACTGTGCCGCTCTTCGTTCTCGTCCACGATGCCGGTCAGCGCCCACGGCAAGGCGCTTTGCTCGTATAAGAACTGGCGAACCTTGCCGTCTGGCCAGGTAAGGTGGCTGAGATTGCCGACTGCGTCGTAGCCGACGAGCATGATGCGGCCGTCTGCATCCGTGACGCGTACGATGCGCGGCGTGGTGGCAACCGCAGGCTGCTCGTAGTCAAAGCGAACCGCTCGGCCATACTGGTCTTGAACCTTGATCAGCAAACCGGCGGCCGGTGCAATGCTGACAGGGGTGCTGCTGTCGCTGTAGCCGTACGTCAGTCCTCCGCCCGCAGCATGGCGGATGGCTGTCAGTGTTCCCTGGCCGTCGTAAATTTCCTGGGCCTTCGCACCAGCATCGGCATAGAGCCAGCCATCACCCATGGGCGCGAGGCGGTCTTGAATGTCCAGGTCGGGTAAGTCCGCACCGGCGTAGCTTGGAAAGCTGGCCCACACGCCCGCCCCTCGTGATGCTTGGATCTCGCGGAAATACGGATGGTTGCCCATCTGCACGACCAATTTCTTGTGAAGCGAGCTTTCCCAAAGACCACCGAAGGACGCAGGCGCAGTGGGTGCAAACCCCGCCGCCGCGTCGTCGTTCGGCAGCTTGCGCCGGTTGTCAAACGTCAGCGAGAGGGGTGGCATGCCCGGGGACCACTGCATCAGCGCCTGCTTCTGCCGCTTGGTACCCGTCAGCGGGAAGATTGGGTTGCCGCCGCAGACCTGGGGGCCGCTCGCTGGCTTGTCGTGCCAGCGATCCAGAACCGACCAGGAGGACTCGCAATACTCAGCTGGGCCGTAGTAGACGGATTGCCACCCCAACCATCGGGCATCAACAAAGCCCTTGATCGTGTAGCGATCCGGACATATGGCTCCATAGAAAGGAGACGCAAATGTCGCGCCATCCGGGTTGATGCTGGTTTTGGCCATGCATTCAGCGCTGTGGTCTGACGTGACATCTATGTGCTTGTTCCAGCAACTCGCACCGCCGACACGGTCGCCTTCTATGCAGTTGTTGGCGGCGAAGACGGCATCACATGCAGCCTGCATGCTGTTGTAGACCGGCGGTATGCTGGGTCCGCTGGCAAACAGATACCAGCCAAAATTGACCGGTGGGCGCCGCGCATAGACTTGCTCCGCAAGCACGGCAGACGGCCATACTGAGGCAAGAAGGACCGTGGTCCAGATTCCTGACAGCCTTTGTCTCACTGAGCGGTCCCCTGGGCGCTTTGCACGCGGTTCAGCGCGTCATAGACGCGGGTGATGCTGCGGACCAGGGTGTCGCTCGGGTCCTTGAGATTCTCACCCTTGCGGTTGCCCATGTTGTCCAGCGTGTAGGTGACCGAGTTGCCCGCGGTGTCCTTGATACCGGTGAGGCGGTGCGCGGCGTCGTACGTGTACTCCAGCGCGGAGCCATCGGGTAGCGTTGCCTTCTTGAGTTGGCCCACACCGTCGTAGTCATAGAGGGATGCCTGCGCCGCGGCACCCGGCGATGCAACGGTCACGGTCTTGACCCAGCCACGCGGTGTGTAGGTGGTGTCGGTCACCGTGCCATTGGCGTCGATGCTCTGCATCAGGCGGCCGCTCTTGTCGTATCGGGTGTACTGCGTGATCCGGCCAGCCGTGTCGGTGACGCTTTGAAGGTCACCCATCGTGTGCTGGTCAGTGGTGTCGCTGTAATACGCGTAGGCCGTCAGCTTGTTGAGCGGGTCGCGAGCAGTCAGCACCTGGCCGTACTGGTTGTACGTGTAGGTCCAGGTGCGCGGCGTGCCGGTGACAGTGGCGCTGAAGCCCAGGCTACCAGTGGCATCCGTCGTCGCCTGCTCGACCTTCTTGCACAGCACGGCTATTGGTGAGCCATCAGGCAACAAGGCAGTCGCCGGTGCGCAACTGACCGTGGCGTTGCTCGCCGTCGGGTCCGGCTGGCCGTTGTAGACACTGATCGTGGTCTTCTTCGGCTCAGCCTGCTTGATCGTCAGGGTCCACACCGGATGCCATTGGGTCGTGGTCTTGCGCTGGCTTGCCTCGGCTGCGATAGTGAACGCGCCGATGTCCGCGGGGCATGCATCGGAGGCACTCAGCCCGTCAATCCGCGCCGTTTCTAGGTTGCGGCTGAGGTCATAGACGCGACAAGTCTTGGTGCCGTTGAAATCGGTCTTGCTGGCGATGTTGCCGCTGGCGTCGTAGCTGAATGCGGTGCTGGCTGCCGCGCTTCCATTGACCGAGGGTTGGGACTGGCTGATGACGCGAGGCAGGCCGGCGGCCAAGGCAAACTGCCAGGTACGACCGGTACCCAATGGGTCGGTGACGGTGACGGGTCCGACGCTGCTGCTGCGCCCATCCACGACAAGATATGCCCCCGGGTCGCCCGCGAGCCGGACAGACGTCGCATTGCCGTTCGTATAGCTGTAGGTGACCGAGCGGTCCCCGTTGGCATCGATGATTCCAGTGAGCAAACTCACCCGCGCCGTACTGCCGCTCAGAAACGCGGATTCGTCCCACAGGTAGCTGGTGGAGTTGCCGTCCTGATACGTCACGCGCAGTGGCTTCATCGCACGGGCCAGCGGGTTGGCCTGGGCTTGAAGCAGGCTCTCATGGTCGTACGAGATCGACAATCCATCCGGATCGATCAGACGCGCAAGCAGGCCACCGTCCGTGTACTGGAGGCTGAGGGCCCGACCGAACGAATCCGAAATGGATGTCAGAAAGCCCGCGGCAGGCGCCACACCCGCGATGGCACCGGTGGAGTAGTCCAACTGCGCGCGCCGGCCGTCGGAAAAATCCACTGCCCGCAGCCGGCCACTGGCATCGAATGAAAGCATGCGCAGTTCGCCTGGACGAGTCAGGGTCCAGCCACCAGAGGCGCTGGTGGCGAGCCGATCTTTGTTGTAGGGCAACAGCGGTGTACCGCTCGAGCCGTTCCAAGAAAAATCGTAACGGTACCCTTCAGGGGAGGTGTAGCTGGCGGATGCACTGCTCGAATTCAGGCGTTCAACACAGAAAAACTTCGTAGTCGGTGTCCAGTGCTCGTTCGATGCGCTCATCAGAGAGCAAGATGCGGTGCCACCGGCGGCTGGCGGTAGGAAGTCACCGGCGAAGTTTGGTGTGAAGCCCCCGCGTTTGCTGTCGTACGTGCGAGTGAACGTCAGCGTTCCACCAGGACTGACGTAGTCCGGTTCCGCTCGTACGTTGGACCCATCATCTGCGTTGATCGGTGGATTGCCGCACTGGGTGCAGACCCTAGGGTCCGACACAACGGCTGACTTTTCGCACCGATACTCCCAGATATATGGGTCCGAACCCCAACCACTGCCTGAGAGCGGTGTCCCGTTCGTCAAGGTGTAGCCGTTCGGGCAGGCAATCTCTGTGGCTACTTCGCTAACGACCGAGTAGCCATACTCATCGTTGGCATAGAAGTCTTCGTCATGGCACCAGTTGATGGGGATGCCCCATATGTAGCCATATTGCCTAGGTGGCTCACATGCCCGGAAGTCCTTGACTTTCGTGCCGTACCTCGGAGTCAGTTCAACTTCGACGTACTTTGTTCTGAATTCATTCCAAGCCTCTTCGGGGGTATTGAAGAAGCCAGTAGGCGGAACGAGCAGGTGCGCCTGAAAGATCGGCTTGCGCACGTCCACCACAGTCGTTCTCGATTGCCCAACCGCCAGCCCCGTAAGCAGCGAGTTCGGCAGGACAACCAAAACCGACAAGGCAGTGCGGCGAGTCCATTCATGCGCAACGCACACGAAGGGAGCGTGTCTCTTACCGGCTGAGCCAAGATGCCCCCAAAGACCCGTCCTCGGAAATGACACATCCATCAAAACTGACACTTGTTTTTGCTCCCGATTTGCTTGCCTTCGTGGCGATTCGCCATGGTTCGCCGAACCTGATCTCGCGGCATTGCTGGCCGATGCAAACTCGCGAGCCAGTCGCGCCCAACATAAAAAAGACGACGCAGTAACATCTGGCACTGACTGAGCCTTCAGTGCCAGCACGCGCTGGGGGTGGTGGGTTCCTCCTCAACTGCTCGTCCGGCGGTGGCAATTGCGCCAGCAGGCGAGCTGTACTACTTCTTGCGAATGCACTTTGTCACAGCGCCGTTCAGGTCGTCAACCGGCGATGTGCAACACGTTGGGCTGTACATACACAGTTTTGTGGAGGCGTGACACACGGCACAAGCGTGTGTGCCTCAGGTGGGTAGTACCTCACGCACCTCCCCGGCGCCTCCACCCGTCCTCCGATGGCCGCAACACGGTGGTGCCAGAGGACGAGTGCCACCACCGCTTGCCAAAGCACATCACGTGCCTGCGCCCCACACCTACACTTGCAACGCATGACCGCAGGAGACGATCCGTGAGCTTGAACGTAGGCAAGAGGACTATCGAGTACCTCCAGCAGCACCAGCAGGATCAATACACCGCCCGTGAAATCGCCGAGTGGCTGTTTGCGAGCTACCCGCAGGAGTGCCAGGAGAAGAAGGCCGTCAGCCAGCGAGCCATGACCGATGCGCAGCTGGTGCAGCAACTGGTGGCCGAGATCTGCTCGCAACGGGCACGCCTGGAGACCAGGTACCCGGCGCTGAAGACCACCGAGGGGCGCCCGCGGCGGTTCTACTACTCGGAGCAATCCGACAGCGCCGAAGCGGCGCAAGCGGCAGCCGCGGAGGAGGACAGCCAGGCCGAAGGACCGCAGGCGGCCGGGCCTCGCGTCCCAGGCGAGCACAAGCTGTATCCCGTGTTGTGCGCCTACCTTTGGACCGAACTACAGGTACTGGGCAAGCGCATCGACGAGAAGCGCTCATCCAACCTGCGCGGCCCGCGAGGCAACCAGTGGCTCTATCCGGACGTGGTAGGCCTGGAAGACCTGGGCGCGCAGTGGCACCGCGAGGTGCGTGACTGCGTGGCCCAGGTGGCCGACCGGCGCACACGGCTGTGGTCCTTCGAGGTCAAGGTGCTCATCAACCGGGCCAACGTGCGGGAGACCTACTTCCAGGCGGTGTCGAATTCGTCCTGGGCCAACTTCGGCTACCTGGTGGCCCCAGTGATCCAGGGCAGCGACACGCTCAAGGAATTGCGCATGCTATACGCCGCGCACGGGATCGGCATGATCCAGCTTGATGTGGAGAACCCCAGCGAGAGCGAGATCCTGATTCCGGCCCGCGAGCGGCCGGAGATTGACTGGACGGCGGCCAGCCGGCTGGCCAGCGAGAACAAGGACGCGCTCGAGTTCATCAAGCTGGTGCGCCAACTCCACCAGACCGGTGAGGCCAGGATACCCGACCGGGACGTGCCAGCCGAAGCGCTTGAGTGACCCGGCGATACGGGGACGCGAGGGGGACTGCCACAATGCAAGCTACCGCGAGGGGTTGCCTCTTCAAGGCGAACCCGCCATTGCAGGAGCGCCGCACTTGCAGCAACAGCGATGGATAGACAATCCCCATGCTGGCCGAACCCCTGCCTGTCGGGCTGCACCATCTGCACGCGGACAGACGGGAGAAGCGTCATGGCTCACGACAGCGGCAACTTGTCGGCAGGCGTTTGATGCGCTCGCCGAGGGCATCCAGATAGACGAGTGGAGATGAACAACTTGACGACCACCGTCGCTGAGCAGGCGATGGAAAACGACGACACGAGCGGCGCACCGGCCAGCTCAGGACGACACTATCCGCACGAGTACGCCCTGCGCCGCATCGACAACCCGAACCGGAATACACACGGCTGGAAGGTTCAGCTGGTACGTCACCGCAAGGCTTACGCCCGCTACTTCTTCGATTCCCTGTATGGCGGCATCGATCAGGCACGCCAGGCGGCCATCGAGTGGCGTGACCAGTTTGACATTGAAGTCCCCCGGCCCAGCCGGGCCGACAAGGCCGACATCCTCCGCTCGAACAACACCAGCGGTGTGCCGGGTGTCTTCCCCTGGCAGTACAAGGACAAAAAGGGCCGCATCCACCGGTACTGGGTGGCGGTATGGAAGCCGGAGACCGGACAAAAGCACAAGTCCCGCAAGTTCAGCATCGCACGCTATGGCGAAGAAGATGCCAAGGCACGCGCCATCCAGGCCCGGCAAGAGGCCATGGCCATCCAGAAGCAAGAGCCTTACGTGCCGCAGGTCAAGTACAAACCCAAGCCATTGCGGCCGCCGCGCACCGGACGCTCGCGCATCGTCGCCGATATCGACAACGAACAGATGGAATGGCTCACAGCGTTGGCGGCCGAGCGAGGCATTTCGCGCAGTGATCTCCTCAACCTCGTCCTCGAGAACATCAGGACGGACACCGACCAGGTAGCCGTCGACTACCGCGCAGCCCTTCTACTCAAGCTCCCCATGGCGAACTTTGCCGTGGAGTGGCGCAACGCAATGCGTACTCGCAACAAGTCTGGCATTGTCGGAGTGTGCCGCACAGGCAAGCCAGAGGAGTACCAGTATTGGGTTGCCCAATGGACGGACGCTGATGGCAAAAAGCACCGCAAGCAGTTCGCCATCCATCGACTCGGCGAGGAGCAGGCCAAGGCGCTGGCTTGCCAAGCCAGGGAAGAGGCCATGAAAGAGGTGGCGGCGGTGCTTGCCAGCCGCCAGACTGCGCAGAGCTGATCGACGGTCGGCAACGCCCCGGGACCGGCCTGGGCGAACAAGGTGTTGGCGACCCGAACGATGCGCTCGTCCACCTCCCTGTCCGGGACTGATCCGCATTCCGGCAACCGACGTTTTCGCAGCCACCCGCAACTGGCTGCACGAGCCTGTAACTCCCTTCTGGTGCCGGCGGCGCTCCGTCCAGACAATTCGCATCCAGCGAGTTGGAACGAAAGGACCGCCCCCAATGCACGAAGTCAACCACTTTCCGCCAGAGCGCATGACGCCCGAACAGCGTCGGCGCGAGGTCGCAACATTGCTGGCCCGCGGGCTGGTGCGGCTGCGCCAGGCGCACATGGTGCCGTCCGCAGGGCCCACCAGCAGCACGGGCCTGGAGAGCCGGTTGGACCTTGCTATTTCCGGCGGCCAGCGCGTTCATTCCGACCCCGTCAACAAGAGAGACACGGAAGTCTGATGACCACGCCCATACCCCGCTTCACACCGCCCTCGGTGGCTGCGCAAATCGCCAGCCTGCCTCAGCTACCGATGGCCGAAATCAAGGCGCTCTGGCAGCAACTGTTCGGCGCCAGCACACCCACGCACAACCGCCAGTTCCTGGAGCGCCGCATTGCCTACCGGCTGCAGGAGATGGAGTTCCGCAAGGTGAACCCCGCCCTGCTGGAGCGCAACCAGCGGCGCATCGCCGCCTTGATCGAGACCGGCAAGGTCAAGAAAACCGACCGCGACTACCGGCCTGTGGCCGGCGCGGTGCTGACGCGCGAGTACCAGGGCGTCGAGTACCGGGTGGTCGCCAGCGCCGATGGCCAGTATGAGTTCCAGGGGCGGGCCTACCAGAGCCTGTCCAGGATTGCCCGTGAGATCACGGGGACCCGCTGGTCGGGGCCCCTGTTCTTCGGGCTCAAGGCATCGGGCACCGCCAAGGCGCCGACCAAGAAGGGAGCGCGGCGATGAGCGAAGTGCTGAAGCGCCGCATGCGCTGCGCCGTCTACACGCGCAAGTCCAGCGAGGAAGGACTGGACCAGGAATACAACTCCATCGACGCCCAGCGCGATGCCGGTCATGCCTACATCGCCAGCCAGCGCGCGGAGGGCTGGATTCCGGTGTCCGACGACTACGATGACCCCGCGTTCTCGGGCGGCAACATGGAGCGCCCGGCGGTCAAGCGGCTGATGGCCGACATCGAAGCGGGCAAGGTCGATGTCGTCGTGATCTACAAGATCGACCGGCTGACGCGCAGCCTGGCCGACTTCTCCAAGATGGTGGAGGTGTTCGAGCGCCATGGGGTGTCGTTCGTTTCGGTGACCCAGCAGTTCAACACCACCACGTCGATGGGGCGGCTGATGCTGAACATCCTGCTGTCCTTCGCGCAGTTCGAACGGGAGGTGACCGGCGAACGCATCCGCGACAAGATCGCGGCCAGCAAGCGCAAAGGCATGTGGATGGGCGGCGTGCCGCCGCTCGGGTATGACGTGGCCAACCGGCGGCTGGTGCCCAACGAGCGGGAGGCCAAGATCGTCCGGCACATCTTCCAGCGCTTCGTTGAACTCGGCTCCAGCACGGCGCTGGTGAAGGAACTGAAGCTGGACGGCGTGACGTCCAAGTCCTGGACCACGCAGGACGGCAAGGTCCGGGCCGGCACGCCCATCGACAAGGCGCTGATCTACAAGTTGCTCCACAACCGGACCTACCTCGGCGAGTTGCGGCACAAGGAGGCGTGGTACCCGGCTGAGCACCCTCCCCTCATCGACCGCGCGCTGTGGGACCATGTGCACGCCGTCCTGGCCACCTCCGGCCGCGTGCGGGGCAACGCCACGCGAGCGACCGTGCCCTACCTGCTCAAGGGCATCGTGTTCGGCAGTGATGGGCACGCCTTGTCGCCCTGGCACACCACCAAGAAGAACGGGCGCCGCTACCGGTACTACCTGCCGCAGCGGGATGCCAAGGAGCATGCGGGGGCGTCCGGGCTGCCGCGCCTGCCAGCCGCCGAGCTGGAGTCGGCGGTGCTGGACCAGTTGCGCTCGGTGCTGCGGTCGCCGGAGTTGCTGGGTGACCTGGTCCCGCGTGCGATTGAGCTGGACCCCACGCTCGACGAGGCGAAGGTGGCGGTCGCCATGACCCGGCTGGACGCGATATGGGATCAATTGTTCCCGGCCGAGCAGAGCCGCATCGTCCGGCTGCTGGTCGAGAAGGTGATCGTGTCGCCGAACGCGCTGGAGCTGCGTCTGCGTGCCAACGGCATGGAGCGGATGGTGCTGGAACTGCGGGCGGAGGGAGCGACGCCGCGGGCGGAGGCGGTGATGGTATGAGCGAGACAACTATTCGGCGAATCGGCCCGCCTGACGTCGCGGAGGCCAGCGACGGCCGCGTGAGCCTGTCCGTACCGATCCAGATCCGCCGCTGCAGCGGCCGCAAGCAGGTGACGCTGCCGAACGGCGAAGCGATGCCGCCGAGGCGCTGGGACGTGGCGCCGACGCCGCTGCAGTTGGCGCTGGCCAGAGGCCATCGCTGGCTCGCCATGCTGGAGTCCGGGGCGGCGAAATCGCTGCGGGAGATCGCCGCCCAGGAAGGTGTGGACAACAGCTACGTCAGCCGGATGGTCAACCTGACCACGCTGGCGCCGGACATCGTGGCCGCCATCTTGGACAACACGCTGCCCGAGGCTTTGACGCTGTTCGATCTGGCGGTGGATTCGCCTGCGCTATGGGACGAGCAGAATCCGCGGATCACGGCGATGCCCTGAACGACAGCTTGTAGCGGGAAGAAGACGTTCAGAATGCACAGACTACAGTGCCTGTCAGCGTCCACAATCGGCCAGGAGTTGGCGTCCAACTCGGCCGGATCAACGGCTGTTTAGGACTGATTGCTGCCCTTGGACTGCTGCAGGCCGAATGCCTGCGTCAACGCGGGGTCCTGTCGTTGTTCGGCACATATCTCTTCCTGATTAGCGACCTACCTCAGTGCCCCCGCGCGAAGGACGCGCCGGGGCCGAGGTGGGGTAGCAGCAGCAGCGACGAGCAGGCGCCGGAGGATGGCCCGCAAATCGAAGCGGCGATTGAAGAGATATTGCACGGCTCCG
>Ga0307516_10000989_pt1 | contig 39264 bp, 51 predicted proteins | sample 19_EM_MG_FD_203310 | JGI IMG/M metagenome (GOLD analysis project Ga0307516, IMG submission 203310) | Populus trichocarpa ectomycorrhiza microbial communities from riparian zone in the Pacific Northwest, United States - 19_EM | ecosystem: Host-associated > Plants > Roots > Unclassified | place... | reverse complement strand
ACACGTTACACTTTGAGTGAGTTGGGCATTGGGACTAGTCGGAGGGAGTTCTCACTCTCCGTACCCATTAATCAGACGTGTTACACCGCTGATGCCGTGGACCTCTTGGGGTGGGCTTTACCCGAAGGTCTCGCCCAGGCTCTTGGGGCAGTCGGTGGTGGTGTCCGCCGGGTTCTGAACCTGTTCTCATTACGATACGACCTACATTTCCACTTTGACCGCTTGAATATGTGGTTCGGAAGGTACAGCAAGGTGTGCTGTCCAGGGACTCCCAATTATTGCTGACTGGGACCTGGCAATCTATCAGCAGGATTTCGATGTCACAAAGCTCCCGCTTCTAGTCGACTTGTCTTCAAACTGTGAAGGCGCATCGCCCCCTGATCCTTGGCCGCTCGCCCTTCATACCCACTGCTCCAGCCGCACACATGCCTAGCACCGCCGCCCTCGCTTGGTGGGGTGGGCACCAGCATTCAAACCGGCAATACGCGGCGGGCACTGCCGCTCGGTGTGATCGGGGATCGACAGGGCGAGAGCGATGATGGCCGCTTCCAATCTGGCGAAACATTGTCAACGATCTGTCTGTGACTGACGTCGAGCTGTCTGGGGGCTTTGTGCGGGTGACATGATCATTTATAAACCCTGAAACGATGCATCCTCCCATCCGCCCTCTCCCCCTCTCCCTGAGGTTGCCCTCAGGTCAAACTAGCCGTCAAACCTGACTCATGGTAGGGGTTTTCGTCACTTGCAGTACTCAGCGCCGATGACACGAATCCCAGGTTTTCCCGGCGGCGCCGGCTTTTACGCTTCTTTGGATTGCAATCCAAGTCCGTCTTTCCGCCGCCGCGGGTTGTACCCAATCAGGTTGGGAATGGGTAGGGGTGATTCTACCAGGTCCCGAGCTCGGCGCTGACGTACTGGACAGTCGCACAACTCGCTTGGACAAGACCCGTGTGCCATCGTCCAAATCCTTGAAGCCAAGTGCAAGAACCGGGCGTGTAAGTCGAGGGAATTGTTCACCCCTGCCGACGTTCAGCTTAGGCGTCCCGCCAGCATACGATCTCGAACCACTTAAGCCCGGCACAAATTACCAGACACCACAGGAGGGGGGCGCGCCAGGTTGTACCTGCAATACGGTGACGTACTCGTCGGTCCTTTCTTCCCTCGTAGCAAGGACGCCGCACTCACTCCTTCGCCTCTAGATTATACCAGGCCTGTTCTCAGTGCCAGATACCTGAATCGGGGAACACGTGAGGAGACGGACCGCAATCGCTACGCACGACTCATTCCAACATAGGTGGACGTTTTACGAAAAGTTCTGCACCAAAGTCTATGTTACTCAGTACGGAGGATCCCCGTGTCGATGCAGATGTTCTGCTCACTTCTGACAGGATTCCTCTCGATATCCCCGATGACACCAAAGTGCCGCTTTGGGCATATCTCGATGTAACGGTATGTGCGAGACTCGTCGAGGTTTTAGCTCCCTCACTCAAGGCAGAGCAGAAGGAAGACAACTTTAACCTCACCGCTGCACGAGTCCTTGCTGGTGTGTGCCGCAGCGGATGCATCCATTGTATTTGTTCGACTAATTCCCTGCGGAAGATTTGAACGTGTCCGATTTGCCTCCATCAGTAGTTATGTCCTCCGATTCGGACGATCCACCCACTCCCACACCTAGTCCCACAAATCATACAGGTGCAATCGTCGGTGGTAAGCAGGTCTGGCTTTGGATTATCGCCGGGTGACATAATGTCCACTCTTTCCCCTACAGGCGTTGTCGGGGGGATAGCCACTATTGCGTTGTCAATCGCGCTCATTTGGTTCTTTTTACTTCGGGAGAGCCCTACGAACCGGAGGAAAGTAAAATTGGAGAGAAGGGTGCTCCGGACGGAGGAATCCCTCTTATCACCAGGACCTCTATCTCCGCCCAGAATCACTCGGGTGAGTTCCGCGAAAGGCCTGTCAGTGGTATTCGGTCTCACCGGTGTGTTTAGGACTTGCCCAAGAACGCGACATACCGCGAATTGAGCAGATCCGGAGTGATGACCGGCTACGACAGCAGTTTCTATCCCAAACACACGGTCGTACCGTCGAAAAACGGATACAATGGATTTGCGGAGGTGTGAGCGTGGAGTATATGTGTAGCATATTTATGCATCACCCGGAGCACCGAGTGAGTTCTCGTCGCTCGTCAGATTCTCCAAGCTTTGGGTACCCTGGCCGGGGAGAGAACTGTGTTGGACCCTGGCCGTTGTCTAGAGCTCGAGCCACGGTGATTGGCACCCTTGTAGAGACTACAAGCCATTCTGTCACCCGACGGAAAGTCGCTCATTATGCATATTATGCATTAGTCCTTAGGATAGTGATTCTATACCATGCCCATTGAGCGTGATGCCGCAAGGTCACGAGTGTGGGAAAACGTCCGCGGCTTCGGTTTATCCTCGCGGAGGCGCGGTCACCAAATCTAAACATCTCTCCACCATGGCCCTGGGACGACTGTGGGCCTGTGGTCATCTCGCACAACCCAGGAGAGCGCGCCCGTTGCGCGTATCCGCCGTTCGTTTTGGTCCCGCCCCCATAGAACACAGGGCCATTGCCACCCCCGCTGTTGGCTCCTGCACCCTGACGAATGGTGAGCACGTCCCCAGTTCCCCCTCGGAACTCGCCCGCAAGATATCCCCCGAAGTCCTCCCAAAATTCCCCCATCCTGATCAACCTGCATGGACTGAGGTCACCAGCGTCGACGCTGCCAAGGAGTTCGCCGCCATGGTCGGGTAGGTCCCCTTTCCCCAGCTGCAGTCTGCGGATTCTGACCGTGTACAGCTACCCCGTTCCCGTCCAACAGTCATACGTCCTATCTGGAGCCTCCATGAATGTCATCTACGGAGAATCTGCTCTTAACCGCGACCTCTCTGCCGACGCCTCGTCTTCCCCTCTCCATCCTGTCGTTGTCAACAAGTTCATCGAAAATGCCCAGAAGGTTGACGTCAGTATTGCCAAGAATGCCGGTGTCCACTCCCGGGACGCGACTGTGGTTCCCCCGGCGATCTCTCTATCTGGGGGTGACACTGAGCACCTAGGAACCATTGCGGAGAAGGTTGTCGCTGCATTCAAGGTCTCTGGTCCCCATAACACGCAAGTTATCCGAAGCGTGGTACTGAAGACCTGTCTGAATTCCAGTCTCCTACGACCACCAATAAGCCCTTCGCCAAACTCATACTTCCCACAACGCCTAGCCCGCGTCTCTCTTCAACCTTCCTTTGTTTCATTTCGCCGTCCCTCGGTGTTTTTGAGTCGGACATTCCACCAATCAGGACCACGGATGGACCATGATCGAAAACCTGAAGAGAAAACAAAGCCCAGCCTCAGTGAAAAATCGCAGGGAGTTGGGGCAGAGAAGATATGGACAATTCCGAACATTTTGACGGCCTCGAGGGTACTTTCATGTCCTGTCCTTGGCTACGCGATTCTCCACGACAATTTCTATGTCGCGACAGGATTGCTCGTATATGCTGGTCTCACGGATTTCGTGCGCGTGTGATTGTTATGTTTTACACCCAGAAGTAGCTCACCTACTTCGCCTTTCATGCATTCAGGCGGACGGCTACTTGGCACGGAAGTACAACATGGGCTCAGTCCTCGGCTCGATTCTTGATCCAGCGGCGGACAAGGCGTTGGTGACCACGTTGGTGGTGACCCTCACCGTTAGAGGATTGGTTCCCCGTACGTCCGCACGTGTATGGAGCTTGCAGCCCTCGCCTGACACCTTTGGCCCTGTCGAATCTCCAGTACCGCTCGGGGTCATTATTTTGGGAAGGGATGTGCTATTAAGCCTCTCAGCCTTTTGGATCCGGTGGAGAACTTTACCTCCACCCGTGGGTTCTTGGTTCGGTCCCTCGTATAGGGTGTCCCACAGCTGAATAACTGTTTAAAGAAAACCTTCCAAAGATATTGGGATTTTTCGCTTCCTTCTGCGGAAGTTCGACCGACGCTCATATCCAAGGTGCGCGTGGGTCGCACCTGACAATTAAGTGGCTAACCGGTCCGCTCTCTAGGTTAATACCGCTTTGCAGTTACTGCTGATGGGCGTAACGACCGTCTCGCCCATCCTGACTACAGACATTTCCCTTCCGCTCCAAGCACTGCAGTTAGTCGATCATTCTGGTTCCCTTATCTCACTACTCACCACGGCCTCAAAAACAGATGGACGGTCGCAGTAACAACTATTTGGAGCGGTTTGAGCTACCTATTTGGCCGTGGTGGATTCCGTGTGATCAAACCTCCAACGAAAGGCATTTGAAAAGTTCTCCAGTATACCTTATAGCCCTCTGCTCTTGTCGCTTACTCCTAATTTAATGTCTAATGCCATTCGATGTTACCCGGACAGTCACCGATTAGCCCTTAGGATAGCGGGTTTATTCCCGGCTTATTACGCAATGATGCAACGGAGCGAGTGTGAGAAAGGTCCGTGGAGGTTTTTATGTATTGCCCTCTCCTCACTGAGTCACGTTCCCTAAATTTTACCTCTCTCCACCATGGCCCTGGGACGACTGTGGGCCTGTGGTCGCCTTGTCCAGCCCCGGAGTGTGCGTTCGTTGCACGTATCCGCCGTTCGTTCTGTTCTCGCCCCCACAAGACCCCTTAGGGCCATTGCCGCCCCCATCGTTGGCTCCTACGCCCCCAAAAACGACGAGCATGTCCTCAGCTCCCCCTCGGAACTCGCCCGCAAGATCTCTGCCAAAGTCCTCCCAAAACTCCCCCGTCCTGACGTTCGCAAGGTCGTGATCGTCGGTTCCGGCGGTCTCAGCATTGGCCAGGCCGGTGAGTTTGACTACTCCGGCTCCCAGGCTCTCAAAGCCTTGAGGGAAGAAGGGGTTGAAGCCGTCCTCATCAATCCCAACATTGCCACTTGGCAAACCTCCCATCAATTGGCTTCCGAGGTCTACTTTTTGCCGATCACTCCGGACTACGTCGCCTATGTTCTTGAGAAGGAGCGCCCAGACGGGGTGCTTTTGACATTTGGTGGCCAGAGCGCATTGAACGTCGGTATCGAGTTGGACAGGATGGGGGTCCTCGAGCGCCTCGGCATCAAGGTCCTCGGAACACCAATTCGTACCCTGGAAGTCAGCGAAGACCGCGACCTGTTCGTGCAAGCCCTGAAGGGTACGTGCCGACGGCTTCTATTTTGATCCACGCTGGATTCTTACCCTATCCATCTTCGTATCACCCGTAGAGATCGACATTCCGGTAGCTCAGTCCACCGCCGTCTCCTCCGTCAACGATGCTCTCGCCGCCGCCGAAAAGATTGGCTACCCCGTTATCTTGCGGTCCGCCTTCACCCTCGGAGGCCTCGGTTCTGGTTTTGCAAACGATCCTGAGGAACTACGCGACCTGTCCGCAAGGAGTTTGAGTTTGAGTCCTCAAGTTCTGATCGAGCGAAGTATGAAAGGCTGGAAGGAACTCGAGTACGAAGTTGTGCGGGATGGTGCTGATGTAAGTACCTGTTTTTTAACCCTTGAACCGGTTGAGTACCAACTCGCGCGCAGAACACCATCATTTGCTGTAACATGGAAAACTTTGACCCGCTTGGTACACACACCGGAGATTCTATCGTTGTCGCCCCATCCCAGACCCTTCCGGACGACGAATACCATATGCTTCGTTCTGCTGCACTCAAGGTTATTCGGCATCTGGGCGTCGTTGGAGAATGCAACATCCAATACGCGTTGAACCCCTACTCTAGGGAATATTGTGTTATTGAAGTCAACGCTCGGTGGGTCGAAGAGGTCCTATTTGGTAGTTCAGTTCTCTGACTGGGTAACGCAATAGGTTGAGTCGATCTAGTGCTCTGGCTTCAAAGGCGACTGGTTACCCTCTGGCATACACCGCGGCTAAGCTCGCACTCGGACATACACTCCCCGAACTTCCCAACGCCGTCACAAAGACCACCACCGCCTGTTTCGAACCTTCCCTCGACTACATTGTCACGAAGATACCAAAATGGGACCTTGCCAAATTCTCTTCCCAGGTCAACAGGGAGGTTGGTTCTTCTATGAAGTCCGTCGGCGAAGTCATGGCTATAGGAAGGACATTCGAGGAGAGTCTCCAGAAGGCCATTCGACAGGTTGATCCTAGGTACAAGGGCTTCGAGGCTTATGCTGCTCCGGAGGATTTGGACCGCGCACTCTCAAAACCGACCGACATGCGTTTGTTTGTCATAGCCCACGCAATGTACAACAAGAACTATTCTGTTGATAAGATCCACGAGTTGACCAAAATTGACAAGGTGCGCTCAGGTGGAATCCATTTACCCAATCGCCTGGCTTATGTGTGGTTGTAGTGGTTCTTGTACAAGATTGAAAACATCGTACAAACCCGTTTGGCTCTCAAGACCGCTGGTTCTCTGGAAAACATTGACGAAGAACTCATGCGTACGGCCAAGAAGATGGGTTTTTCAGACCCGCATATCGCTGACCTCGTTGCTTCGACGGAGGACATGGTTCGCGCCCGCAGGAAGTCTTTCGGAATCACCCCCTTCGTCAAGCGTATCGACACTCTCGCCGCCGAGTTTCCTGCACACACCAATTACCTGTATACCACGTACAACGCCTCGGAGCATGACGTCAAGTTTGACGACAATGGCACCATGGTCTTGGGTAGCGGCGTCTACCGTATTGGGAGTAGCGTCGAATTCGACTGGTGTGCTGTTACCTGCGCGAGGAAGCTCAGGGACATGGGTAATAAGACGGTCATGATCAACTACAACCCCGAAACTGTCTCCACGGACTTCGACGAGGCGGATAGGCTCTACTTCGAAGAGCTTGGGTTTGAGCGTGTCATGGATATATATGAGCTCGAGGCTGCTAGCGGTGTTGTTGTGAGCGTTGGAGGTTGGTTTATTACTCTCTTCGTTTTCCCCATCCCACAGTTGTGTTCCAGGACAACTCCCTCAAAACATCGCCCTCAGGCTCAAGCAGAACGGTCTGAACGTTTTGGGGACTGATCCGGAGATGATCGACAATGCCGAGGACCGTCACAAGTTCTCTGCTATCCTCGATAGCATTGGTGTAGATCAACCTGCGTGGACCGAGGTCACTAGCGTCGATGCTGCCAAGGAGTTCGCCACCAGGGTTGGGTAGGTCCCCCTTCCCCAGCTGCAATCTGCGGATCCTAACCGTGTACAGCTACCCCGTTCTCGTCCGACCATCATACGTCCTGTCCGGGGCCTCCATGAACGTCGTCCACGAAGAATCCGCTCTCGACCATAACCTCTCTGCCGCCGCCTCAGTCTCCCCCCTCCATCCTGTCGTCGTCACCAAGTTCATCGAAAATGCTCAGGAAATCGACGTCGATGCCGTCGCTCATGAGGGAAAACTTCTCATCCACGCCATTTCTGAACACGTCGAGAATGCCGGTGTCCACTCCGGGGACGCGACCCTTGTTCTTCCGCCATTCTCTTTGTCTGAGGGTGACATGGAGCGTCTAAAGGTCATCGCGGAGAAGGTCGCTTTTGCGTTCAAGATCTCCGGCCCTTACAACATGCAAGTTATCCGAAGTATGGTCCCGGGTGAGGATGAGGCCCAGTTGAAGGTTATCGAGTGTAACCTCCGAGCATCTCGATCCTTCCCCTTCGTTTCCAAGGTCCTTGGACAGAACTTCATCGAGACTGCCACTTCCGCCATCGTCGGACAGGGCGTGCCTGAACCCGTGGATCTTATGAAGCAGAAGAGGGATTACACCGCTATCAAGGTCGCTCAGTTCTCTTGGACTCGGTTGGCTGGAGCCGACCCCTTCCTTGGATGTGGTCAGTATCTTCGCAGGGCCCCGGATTCTCACCTGATCCTAAGCATCTTCCCCCCCTTAGAGATGGCTAGCACCGGTGAAATCGCCAGCTTCGGCGCCACCATCCAAGAGGCGTACTGGGCTGCTCTCCTCAGTCAAACCGGTTTCAAGATCCCCCGCCTCAACTCAGGTGTTCTCCTTGGTGGCGATATCACCAAGCCAGAGATGCAAACCGTCGCAGAGGGATTAACCAAGCTAGGATTCAAGCTCTACTGTTCGTCTAGCGAGGTTGAGGAATTCCTGAACGGTATCCCGTACGTCTCTGCCCAACGCATCTTCTTCCCCACCAAGGACAAGAGGAAGCTCAGGGAGGTTTTCGACGAATACGACGTCGAATGTGTTATCAACCTGGCCAAGGGCCGAGGAACCAGCGCAACCGATGAGGATTATGTTGCCAGGAGGTACGCCTATTCTCCCGTTTTAAGGACTTGTGGGACTGATGACTGCCATAGGAACGCCGTGGACTTTGGGCTGCCATTACTCAACAACGCCCGTTGTGCACAACTGTTCGTCGAGGCCTTGGCCCTGAAGATCCCCCAGGGTGGTCTCAAGAAGTACGTGGAGGGAAGGATACCGACCGAAGTGAAGTCCTGGCGAGAATTTATTGGAGTCAGGGCTTGAGGTCTTGACCCGCGCTTCGCAAAATCCCAACACAAAAAGCGATCTACATCGCCAATTCATTCTGGAGTATCTCAGTCAAAGGGTTCAGGGACGTTTTTTCTCGTGTATTGTAGTAGTGTTGAGTTATTTTGTACTACAGGAACCCCCATAAGCCCACCGATAAATCAAGACGGTAGCAGGTCTCCCTCTGCGGACAGCGAGCTCTCGTCGAGTTTTTTGGTCGTATCTATCCGTCGTTTGATGCGCGGGGTGGATTCTGGATCAACCTTGTCGCTTGCCCGCTGTTGTCGATCTACAGCGAACTTTTTGACAAGGCGTTCCGGGAGCACGCCCTGGATAGCGTCTGCGACGAGACAACCGATAACAGGCAAGAACTAGTCGTGGATGAGAACGTCAGAATAGACAGGGGTACCACGTTGGATTTACCTTGTATGCATGTCCGCTTCCTCCTGTGGCTACAAACAAGGACGGGTCTCCAGGAACAAAACCTATCAGCCAGTCTTCGTCCTGGGTGTCCGCATACCTACCAGGCAAAACTTGAGAAATTTTCATGACGACAGGCGGAACCACTTACCAGCACACTCGGGTGGTGACGAACGGCGTCAAGTTTGCAAGGGCGGGGTAACACTCTTGGAATGACCTCCTTAGCTCCCTAACGGCCTCTATTGGTATACGGGAACCTTCTGTCTCCCCATGGGTCAAAGTAGTACGGGGCGTCGAGATTGCGCCATATTGACCCGCCTGGATGTCTCTGGTATAACCACCATCGTGGATCCCCATCTTTACAAGGTTCTCGGTATTGGGCTAGGGACACAACAACGGTCAGCGCACCTTCGGGACCACTGCCACAGCCCCATACCGGAAATATGTAGAATCCCGCGGTTTGGTTATATATCACTGGAACCTCCCGATAAAGCTTTGCTTGTTCGGGGGTCAGTCGGACGGTTACGACGCCGTGCCTGTGAGGGAGAGTGAGCTGAGTGCCATAGAGGCGGTGAAGGCGTGGATGTACCCAGTGGCGAGGCACTGCGACTGGGGTACTGATTCAGGGAAGGCCGACGGTGTCCACGAACCCGCGGCCAGAACGACGAGTTCTGCAGAATAAACCGAGCCATCTGTGCACCGGACGCCAACCGTCTTTCCGTTCTCCTTGACGAGTTCCTTGACAGGTCTTCCGCCAATAACGGTCCCACCGAGTGCTCGGACGTTCTCCAGGGCACGTCGGGTTCCACCCTCGGCATATACCCACCCACTGTCTCGATTCAAATACGCAAAGCAGTCCCTTGTAAACGCGGTACCTAACTCCACGCCCTCAGGGAAAACGGCCTTCCGCTTCTCCTCGTTTTCGAGATTCACAACTCGAACTCCGAGGGCGACATCGTTGGTGTAGGATGCCTCGGTGTAGCCTGCTCCTCGTTCGCCTGTGATCAATACGCCTGTCCTGTGACGTTCCGCACTCGATAGTTCAGTTGCGTGACCCGAGAGAGGGGAAGGGGAGGAGTGCAGACTCGTGGTAGTGATTCCCCCATTCGTTCTCGTCCTTCCACGCTTTTACAGCATCTTGTGCGAGGGAGGTATAGAAATCGTCCGCATAGGAAGATCGCACGACTGTGAAGCATATGGGCATCAGAAAGAACGATTCGGGGTGTTATTATCTTACTTTTGTTCAGGTCGGTACTGGCAGCATCCTTCGCGGGAAGCGTCTCCGCCCGATCCAAGATGGTCACATTCGTGAAGCCCCTCTTGAGAAGGTGATATGCCGTGGAAAGACCAAAGCACCCAGCTCCAACGATGACAATAGGGCTATCCGACCCTACCATGGGCATATAGGTGACTCGCGCGAGGCTAGGAGGGAGGAGGTATAATACTCCCCGAAGCGTTCGAGGTCCACCGAGCTGATAAGATCATTGTCGGGGCGCTTCGATTGTTTGGTTTCAAGATCCCAAAAACCAAACAAACTCAACCTGCTCAAGTTCCGAACTTCATCGTCCAGATCCCAAAAACACAATGGTAGCGGGACCCAGTACCAACATGCAGCAGTTTCGTGAGGTGGTAAGGTCGAGCCGGAACGTTATCGTTATCTCAGGGGCTGGGCTCTCCGCCGCTTCTGGTGATCGCCCATCCAAACCGTTTGGATCTCTGTTCATATCATTCACGAACCGCCACTTGTAGGTATACCTACCTTCCGTGATGGTGGAGGGCTGTGGAGGAAGTACGAGGCTATGAGTCTCGCCACCCCTGAGGCATTCGCACGCAACCCAAGCCGGGTGTGGCAGTTTTATCATATGAGAAGAGAGAAGTGAGCCACGTCTCGCCACACTATTTTAGGGACCCTGATAAACCCCCTCCTAGAGCGCGAAAGGCTGAACCAAACACGGCTCATACGGTAATTGCCGCACTTTCGGTCAAGGAAACGTTACGCCAAATCTGCCCCAGCGCCGAGTCCTTCACGCTCGTGACTCAGAATGTGGATGGTCTCAGCCGGAGGGCCCTGGACCGGCTGACCGACACTCTGGCCGCGAAGGAAGCCTTCAAGGAGGTCACTCCAGAACCTCAGTCGATCATTGAGATGCATGGCCGGCTATTTGATACTATCTGCACGCGGTGTAAACATCGCGAAGCAAACCACGATGACCCGATCTGTGCTGCGCTGAAAGGCACAGAGGTGATTGTTGAGAGACAGGAGCAAGAGCCGGTCATACCTCTCTCGGATTTACCCAGGTGCACTCAACCAGACTGTGGCGGTCTGCTCCGACCAGGTTAGGATGGCACCTTATCTGTCGAGCGCGCTGCCGGCAACTAAAGTACTACCAGGCGTCGTGTGGTTCGGAGAGATGCCGTACCACCTCGAGGAGATTGACAAAATCGTTCAGAAGGCCGACCTGGCAATTGTCGTTGGAACTTCATCTACGGTACGTAGTGCCGAAGAATTACTTACCATCTGATGACATTGCCCACTAGGTATATCCTGCTGCCGGCTACGCATCCGAGGTTGCGGAGCACGGAGGCTTAGTCGCCGTATTCAACCTCGACCGGAGCGACGGGGACTGCGAGGCAGATTATCTGTTCCTTGGCCCATGCGCCGAAACCCTACCTCAGATTCTCGCTGGCGATCAACTTTGGCTTGGTGACACTTTGAAGGTGACCTCGACCACACTTTGATTCGCATGCCTTCACGACCTGTTTGTTTGTACGTACCTACCGAATTGACACAGACTGTACCGCCAGCTCGATAGCTTCCTTCCTAACCAGGATCCAGGGGCTTGTAGAACCAAATTGGCTGGCTTTGGTCGGCCTTGCCCAAGGTGCTGGGAGGTCCCCGTGCAAATCGTCTCACATTCGCCTTGCTTATCGCTGTGTATGGCGTTCGTACTCACCGGACCTCTCGTCCTGGATCCGAAATCATCGCAACAGTTGGCTCTCAGATCTCACGAACCGCGAGGCAATCCACCGGACGCCGGCTATTGTAGCCCGCGCAAAGCAATCCAACACTTCGCAAAGATAGAGGTACGTTCCCCAAACCAAGCAAGGTTAGCCCTCAAGAAGCCCAAGAACGAAGGCCGGAACCGTTCGTTTCACATCTAAGCACGCACGTCCACGAAGCATGCCCATCGGGCCGTGATCACGCAACCTAAAGTGTACTGGGTCTGGGTGTGATCAACCCAACAGTTTGGCAGGTTCACAAGGAGTGAACGACACTAGTGGACCCCCTAACCATGTGTTATCGTGGGCTTCGATGGGATGACCCGAAGGTAAGTACGAAGTGTGGTCACGCTACGGGCACTTCAGTTGCATCTCCCGTGGCACCTCTGTGCAACCCAGATAAATACTTTATTCAACCTCACCACGGGGAAGGTATCGGTGTTCAACGGTAACCATTGACCATCCACACCGGACCGAAGCTGGTTGATGATCGTGGTCGATATCAGCCACTAGGCAGATAGGCACGCAAATCGTAATTCTGAGCTAAGTTGAGAACTGCATTGCCGAGGACATCTCAGGGTCCACACCAAAATCTAGTACACAACTTCATTACGAACAAGAGCTGTGCATACCTCAGACGTTGGCATAGGCATTGATTTCGGTTGACGTTTACCGCGAACCAACTTTACGGAAGACGAGGGGACGCGGTGTAAAGATAACGTTGGGAGAGGTCGATCTCGTGGATCAGGAGAGGCGAGGAGGCCATGCACATCTAATGAAAGATAGATGGGATCGCAGATAAGCCCTCGGGGGCATTCGTAGCCACGAGCCCCGTTTCCGAATAACTCAGAAGTAACTCACGAGTGAACGACGGAACTTGTGCCTATCCGTCTCGGTTCCTTTCAATTCGGGCCGGAAGGAACATTGGTTCCAGCGACGACCCGGGGACGTTTAAAGGTTGTACCACCGATACGGGGGTGGTACCATCACGACACGAGGGGGATGAGTATCCGCAATACACATAAATCCAGCCTCATTCCCTGCGGCGACGGACAACGAGGCGAGGCGAACTCGATGCGTGGCCTGGCGGTGAAAAAAAAAAAAGCGAATGGGGTGAGTACGATGCTGTTTTATTGTAAGCACCGTTTTGGAAGGGTGAGTCGCACCATAGTGCTCAGTAACCTAATGAGGTTGTGAGTCCTATCACGAGGCCGAAAATGCTCCGGCGGACCACATCGGATCCCACGAACGCATAATGAAAAGCTTCCGGGTGGGGAAAGACGCGAGCTTGAGGCAATAGGGAAGACCAAGTCTGAGAGTTCCGAATAGTCGTATGGATATCGGAAGACGATTGATATACCGAAGTCCCCAGCCCGAGTCTCGGAACAGGTCCAGACTAACTCTCGCGGTACAAAGGCCAGCGTCACCCGTCCGCGCCAAACGTGAACGAAGACACATTGTATGTCCTGAATGAAGGTAACCAAAGGTTCACACGAATACACCAAACCAGTAAGACATATGTATGCTGCGGTTGGTGGTTAGATCGGCGACATACTAAACACTCAACACAATATGTATACTCCACCAAGGCGTCCGTAGTGTGCTGTAATATCCCGGAAACCAACCAACCAGGGCGACAGTTCGATGCGCTCATGATGCGAAGGCGGGCGTCGTGACACAGCCCATCAGACTAAGGACGCTGTCCAATTGATTAGGACACGAGGTATGACAATCCCAACAGCAGGATCAGCAGCGTGCCCATGGTTCTTCGACTTCCGCCAATCGTTCGTCATCGGGAGTTTGACGCGTCGTCGGACGAAATGAAGCGGGGGGGATATTAAGGTGGGTGGCACTCGAACTACCTAAGCTCGTGGGGGTGGGTACGTGGGCTTGTTGTGGCCACGGCGGTACCTGAAGTTGAAGTAGGGACTGCTTTAGACAATACAAATAAGAAACGGTATCGAATACAGCAGGATTACTAACCAAGGCACGCCCCAGCCTACTGAGGACTGAGTGGCACGCAACGTGAGTAATTTACGAGTAAAGCCATTCAACCGGGAAGGACTTTCCCAGTTCCCAATACACCTCGGAAATGGCTAATGACGCCCGCGCAAGGGTTGAATATTACGATCGCCTGACGCGACCACGATGCGTGGTGCGTGGGCTACGCTCGCTCGTCGATGGCGCTTTGTGCGGACCGATGATGTGGATGCAAGGCCAAGGCGGCTCGGGACGCGCTCACAGACCTGCAGGGCAAGGATTGAATGGGGAACGTGTAGACCACCCCCACACACAACTTACCACATTCGATCCCCAACTATACCGCCTTGAACTCTGAGGCCAGGCCACGCTGAACCCGATCGCAGCTTAATTATCATCCATCAGGCAATACAACCTGTCAATTGGGACAAGGACGTTGGTGGGCGTGCCGAGCTGATCCCTATCAATAGAATCAATGACATCGCAAAGGGTCGCGATAACTGTTGTGACGGGGGGTGGGGGGCTGCATCTCCGGCAACGGGCGAGGGTCGGCCGAGCGAGCGCAGGCAGCCACCAGGACCCTTTAGGACTGGTCCAGTAGTGGGTTTCCGAGAGACAGTAAACGCGTTCACGCCCAATGTCCGCGATGACCGCTTATGAGCCCGAACCCGAATAGCCATCCGCATCACGCAGTAGCCATAGCACTCGGTCGACCACTAGAAGATCAACAACGCGGGGAAACGAGGCGTCCTCGTGCCCCGTCGGTGGCATCGGTAGAGAGCGGTGGCTGTGCCTAGCGCAATCCTCATATAACGCCCAGACTAGAGGCAGCCACCCGACCAGGATCATGGGAATTCCGCATGACACGCCCGCTAGTCGAACAAATGTTTTTGTCTATCCCTTGCCGCCTGGAAATATATACTTGCTTACCCACGATGTGACACAAGGCGGTTTTTCCATCCATGTGATCTGCCATTCTGTCGTCGTTCGGCGTCCGGCATCAGCGGGTATAGGAGTTCGCAGGCACACGAGCACCTAGGTACCTAAGAATTGAGAACTTGGAGTGTTCTCGACTGGAAGTAGATCAGCGAGGGGTTCGACGACGTCGCTAGCCAGGTTTGAATCTGCCCCTTGGATTTCGTAGGTCTCTTAGCTCGATATGGGACTCGTAGGATAGAAGGGGATCTCCCAACGGTCCAAAGATACAAAGATACCAAAGGATCGAGGGGGGTTGTCTGCCATCTCGCTGTACAAGATGAAGCTGCCGGTGATCTTCACAGGTGCGGATCACCCAAAAAGGAACCCGTGTGAAAGAATCCAGGCCCCCCGGACATTGTCGGCCGCCTCTACTATTTTGCCCCTCACAACGAGTGGTGCCAGAGAACCATTCGAGCCGAGCAGACGACAGGGAAGAAGTCCGCAAGGTCGCCTGTCAATCGAGGCGCTAACCAAATCTCTGGGTGAGGAACCTACGTGCCCGAACTTGACGTACTCACACCGAACGTGGGTGGAGTGGAGTGCAAAGCGGCGGCATTGCGCAACGTGCCTCCCTCGAATCGTGGTTCTGGCTCGCATTCTACCCTCTACCATTCACCCCGATATAGGACGTAAAATTCCACTCCATACAGGTTTCACCAAACACATACATTACGAACCCACACTACACATGCGAACGTGAAGTCGGGGTGACACGTGTCTCGACAGCGTCGTTCTTTGAACGTGACTGAGTGCACCGGAGAAACTAAAGGACGCCCTGTTCGATTGTGAGAACTTCCTTCCTTCCAACCTCGACGGTGAATTTCAATCGCACGCGGACCCCTCGTGTGGCGTCCCACAACTTCTGGGAAGAGGATCACAACTCGGCATAGGAGAGTAGATAAGAAGCAGATATTAAAAGCCTCACCGCAATGAGGGAGGGTGGCGGATCGCGCACCATTGATAGATACGAATCTGGAGAAGTCAGCTGGCAGACGCCACAGTAGAACAAAGGTGAATGAGGGTTCGAAAAGCAATTAGACAACGTTCCAGATGGCCGGGGGGCGTTGACCAAAGAGGAAGATATGGGATGTTAAAATAGACGTCCACCCTCATCTCCTGGCGGATACCTTCTTCGTACCTAGACCTGATTGGAATGGAAAGGCTGATCTCCTCTCCAAAGGCACCCAGGCCACACTAATTTGACCTCAGGACCTGAATTGCAGAATCGAACGTGCAGGGGGTCGACCCTTGGATGCGAACGAAGATCACCAACGTCGCGTTCAAAGCCGAAAGGCCAATCAGACACATAGATAAGGATGGCCTTGCACTACCTTCGAGGATGCCGCGCAGTAGACAGCACGGACAATTCAATCCACGATATCGAGGGGCGGTGCTGGCATCCGCCTGACCAGACAGTTTAAAACGACCACTATAACGATTGTCAAGGATCAGCGCTTCAGCACTTGGATAGAAAAAAAACGAGTACGTCGTGACCTACCCCAAACGTAATTTGCGAACCGGCAAATTACATTGAGTTGGTAATAATTTGCGAACAACGAGGGAGGGGGGCTCGGGTCCTTAGACCGCCAAGGTTAAACCGAGGAAAGCTAAATCGTCGAGCGGAAAATAGAAGCGCGGAGGGGGAAAAGTCTGTTTTCCGGCTTCTCAAGCCGGGCATGCAATTTAGAGAGCCAAACGGGACCGAGAGGTTCCCAAGGATTTTCGCGGTCCGCCAACCACGAGGCCAAAGCAAACGCCGGGAGGCACAAGAAATCCTGATGCGCGACGCCCACACTCACAACGATAATCCCGGAGCTAGTTCATCACAAGGAACTAGGTGAAGAGACAGGAGCACCCAACACACCTTCGCAACGTGTGAGCGGGGAAATCGAAAATGGGAGGAGGTGAGAGCGGAGAAAACCGGTTCTGGGAAGGCTCACAGGGAGCATTAGTGTGAGCCCCACGCCTGGTACAGTCGGGTGAAATTCGAGAGGGCAATCAGTTGAGTTCCGCAGTGGCCTGTTAGCCTGCGACGCGTTCCATCTTCTCGAACAACGTCGCGTATAAGCATTTTCGATCGGCGTATTGCATACCCAACATCGGTAAAGGAAACACACCTTCCTCGAACACGTCAATGAGCTGAGTTCCGATTCCAATCATGACAAAACGCCGCGGTAAATGTTGGCTGTGTAAAAAAGACAGACATAAGTACCTTGTTCCGATCACGACAGAAAGAACCAGATGTAGCTAGCGATATTTGGTGTCGCGTTGCGTCACCAGGGGCTTGGGGTTACACCACGAACCGATGGTAAGGTGTATGACAAACCGACCTGGGCTAGGGAAACTCATTCAGCGATGGGCGGCCGTGCCAGAGACCCGAGCGGAGCGAAATGGTCTGGAAGCTTACGGAAACCCAATGCTCCATGTCGCCATCATGATCGCGAATAAACCGTTCGGTGGGGTACCTAGATGTGTAGTGTCGGGAGGGACCGTTTCACGCAGAACCCGACGGCGGGCACGCACGAGATGCGCGTTCATTTACGGTCGATCTGGAGGATAAAATGGACGGTGTCTTGGCTGCTGGTCGGCAGGATTAAAAGCCGCTTGTGATGGCGGTATCGGTTTCAAGAAGAAGCCGCAATCCGCGACCTTGATTCTCGTCGGTAGCACACGGCCCCAACGGAATGTCGATCGCCGTCCTACGTCAGGGGTAGCGGGGGAAGGACTCGATCCATCTCCATGGACGAAGATCAGGTCAACCTGGGACGAAGGGGGGATGACGATAGACATAATGAAAGATCGAATCAGTGCCCTATGAGCTCACCGACGCTCCGCTGCAGCCCCGAGCACTTCATTCCGCATTCGAAGGTGCCTTCCAGGTATTACGAGGCTGTCGATCCAAAAGAGCGAAATCGGTGATGTCATAGTGGGGGACCATCCCAAGGACGCAAAGATTCCCCGGTCGGAATCTACAATCTCTCATCGGCTCTATTCGATGCTCACCGGTTAGGCAACGGTCCTACGTTATGTCTAACCCAAGAATTGAGTCGCCTTGTGCCCAAAGTCCAAGGTCCAAGATCCGTCCGAGGGAGAACTAAGGCAGGTGAAGGTAGAACCCTTGATGACAGACACCTTGAACGTTTTCATTTCCGCTCTCTCATCATCGCAAATTCCAAGCATCGAAAGAGCAGCTCCGTGCAAGAGCGCGTAAGGCGGTGGTTGAATGTGTACGGATCTCTCGACTGGCGGTGGGAGCAGGATCACGTACTGAACACCTCGAGGGTTCTGGGAGCGGGTCTAAGACTGGCCGCATGACCGTAAAAAAATGCAGCAAAGAGCACAGCCTCTCACGTACTCGAGCCTGGAGGCAGAAAAGACGACCAGCGGGAAATGATGAAATGGCAGAGCCAATCTGAAGGCGCGGGTTGACTGAATATGGTGAACGCTTTGGGGGAGGACTTACCTACCCGAGTCCAGTCCCACTTCCGAATTCTGGATCGGGGCTCGGGGGGGTGGAAAAAAAAGAGGCATCTGACATTCGTGCGAGCCGGCGTCCCCTCGTGGGCTGGTCATACCTGTAAGCAAGTTATTGATGACCAAACCCACGGAGATCATAGGTAACGGATTACAAAAACCGTGCACTGAACTGGAAGAAGACGAGACCGGGGTGCGCGTATCCCATCCCAAATTGGGATCAAGCACCTTCGCCATCGGGGAGTGGGAGGAGGTCGATGGCTTGATGACCCGGGTGAGAACGCCCGGTGTGGTAACCGCTCGTGATCCGAGATGGAACACAGGGTGTTGTGCGCCTCCCCTCTGGAGGGTTTATGCTGCGAAAGATGGGCGGTATCTAATACATGGAAAGACGCTACAAGAGCCTAGGATGATGTAGTTGGGCTGCAAGGGGAAGAGACGACAGCCACTTCGGAGATTCAAGCGGGATGAGAAAAGAAACCCTTAACCCTACGTTCCAATCAGACATCGCGGTCGAGCGTATATTCGAGTTCCGACGGTGGTGATACCATCTTGGTTCCCAATTCACCATCCCATCGCAATCCGAAGGATATTCTTGCTCCTGCCCTCCGTTCGGCGGATCGCACATCAGACAGAGTGAAAGGAAAATCTATCGCAGTTCGTATTCTTTTGCTTCCTTTAACTAAGTGTAATATACTATGGAGTGACAGAGAGAGGGCGAGGGACATACAAATACAACATGTTGTCTTGAAAGAAGAAAGCGACTATGAGCAATGAACGGAAAACAATCGACACGAAAGAAAGATGCCTGATTTTGGGAGATGGAGCAACCATGAAAAAGGGCCGTTAAAATAATGTAGAAGACTGGTAACCCAAACAGAGGAGCGGTGGATGACAAGAAACCAGGTATGCAGTTGTGCGGTCCGTAAAGTCGTGAGGAATTGCATGAGCTCGAAAGCTGGATGTAAATGGATGATTGTGGATGTACAGTCGTGGTCCCCAAGCAACGCGGCGGCATCGAGAGCGGTTTGTCAAAGTGATAAAAAAGAATCATGCCGTCGAGGCACGAAGATAGAATAGTGGCCAGGACGGTGTACAGTGAGGGGGGACGGGCGACGAATGGAATAAGGATAGAAGACTCCAGGTCTACCACACGCACGGACGAGCGAACGCGTAGACGGTGTTCGACTTCACCGGAGCCGAGTGCTGGTGGATTTTCTTGGGCGAGGGATGCTTGGTATCTATCGATGTCTGCGTCTTCGGGTGGGCCGGTATTGGGGAGGACGATTTCCGGGCGTGGGCGTGGTGGTAGGGTGGGGAAACGTTGTCTCCCGTTATCTGCATCGTGTTCGACGTAGCCGAGGAGACTATCTTGGCGCTGTCACCCTCGTAGTTTGGCGGAGTTGCGGGGGACATCGAGTTAGCCGGGGAGGGGACATTCGAGTGGGAAGCGGGAGGAGTGGGTAGCTGGGGACCGTCCGTGGGCGTAGGATACGACTCGACCGACGACCTTCGCGAGGACTTCTCCGAAGGAATCGAGGGGGCGGCTGACGGCGGAGATGGAGGGGCTCCGGGACCGAAGGATGGGATGGCAGTCGGAATGGTGCTCGTACTTGGCTTAGGGTGCGCGAATGGTCCCGAAGAAGGCGCGGGAAGGGTGTAGTGCGCCGGATAGGGACCCGGTCCCTTGAAGTCCTTGCGGACCATCGACTCGAACTCCTTGAGCGCGCTCGGTTCCACGTTTAGCTGCCACTCAAGGTAGGAGCACATCTCCCGCTCCATCTGGTTGATCTCTCGAAGGGCGAACATACCCTGACCGACAATACACCAGGACTTGTTCGAGTAGGTGTCATCACAGATGACCTTGGAGGCAATCATAAATGCAGAGATGAAGAGGCGGTGCCCGGAGGAACCGCGAGCGGCGATGAACCGAGTCTTCAGTCGTTGCAAGAGGTAGAGAGCGGCAAATGTCACGGAGGAGGTTAATCTCGTGCGATGGAGGGCGTACGCGATGAAGTGCGCGAGGGAGGGGGGAGGGGTCGGAGCGGATGAAGGTGGCGGCTGGTCGGGGCAATGGAACAAGTTGTTGACGTAGCGAGCGCACATCTTTGCTGTCTGCTCATGACCGTAGTAGGGGTCCTAAGGGGATAACCGAATGGGAAAGGGGCTAGAGAGAGAATGGAAGGTGGACGTACCGGATGCCGGGGACGTGTGGTGGACGTCGGTGGCTGGGGGGTGGAGGTTGAGGCGGAGATGGGTCTGTTGACGACCTGAGTGGGTGGCCTGCCGATGTAGGTGGGTGGGGATGGGTGGCGAGCGACGACGGTGGCCATGTTCTGTACGGACAGGCGTTAGAGAAATGATTGAAAAGTCGGGAGGGGGGAAGGGCTGAAGAAAAGGCAGGAGGAGGGGTGGGTATATATTTGTAATGATAATTTGGGAATTGAAAATGATCTGGCCTCGAGGCGGACCAAGAACGTAAAATAAAAAACGAGTGGACGGTTCACTAACCGTGCGTGATTTCGTTCCTTGTGTGATGCCGGGCTTACGCTTGGACGGTTTGAGTTGGTGCGAGCACGGCTTTCGTCTGCTGGGAGGAGCGAAGGAGGATGAGTGAGGTCCCTGCTGATGTCCGTCCGTGGATATATGGGCACAACTCATCGCCCATTTCCATATATGGTAATGTCTTACTGGGGAAGTCTTGCCATTTCTGGGTATCCGGTTCCCTTGTGCCGAGCTAGATCTAGATTAGGTAATACACCAAGCCTCCCCTCCCGTCATCTCCGTTACTGGGGTCACCTTCTGATGGCTGCAGTACCGCACCTCCCCAGCCCGTCCCCCCCCCCGGACGTGTGTGTAGTAGCCAGAGTACAGATACTAATCTGCCTAAGAACTGAATACCCCTTCGTTTGCCTCCGCTCGGGACGCCCCTTCTGCGTATTCAAACTAAAGACGTAACGGCTATTCACCCCTTTGTCCCACATTGATCCCACGTCTTCCCGCCGGTGGTCACAGCTCTCTGCGAGACACGTCTCGTAGACAATGTCAAACGCCCCTGACATGCACTCACACGGCGGACCCTTCCCGTGGGCACTACCATGTCCCGCCAAGCCCACCCCAGGCTCCGGCAGACGAATCTCGCCGACTAGAGTCATCGACATTGCCACACCCATAGTGCCCTTTCGGGAACCTCTCCAGGCGGGGGCTTAGAACGAACCTATCGGACGCAAACCATTCTTCTCGATCTAGCCTCTGGTAGATCATGCCACCCGGCGCCGCCCGTAAACCCGGTAACCTCACCAAGTCGACCTATTTCATAATCGTGCTTGTTCACAAAAGGCACGGATTTCCAGACCAGGCACACGTACACGGATACTTTGGTTCGTGTCCAGGCCATTGTCGTTGCGACGATACGTAGCTCGAACCTGACCATGGACAACGGTGGTGCGATCGTCCGTAGTAGCCTCATGGCGTTCCCCTTGTCGGGCCATGCACCTCGAGTCGGGGGATGCGGTCATGGCCCTTCGAACTTCTCACGAGCGCAGTACGTCCTCTCTCTAGCCGCCATCGTCCTTCCTTACGGCTTTCACGGCTTCCAAGAAAGTGACCCTCTATTGATTGCTTCCGGTAACGACATCACCCCTCTCGGGGCTGGGTTCGCTTGCCGACAACCCCGTTCCCCGGGGATCATCAGACGTTCACTCACATGCGCAAGATAGGCCGAACCCTCCCCTGGGCTGGATTTACCAACAACACTTCAATCACCGGGGGCGGAACTACGGCCCAAGCAAACCAGAACAGAGTCTCTGTTGCCTTCTATACAGGGCGGGGAAAATCAGTGACGCTGGTTCAACTCTGGGGGTGTGCCGTAAAACAACAACACGTTGTCGCAAGCGAGCCCCATGTTGTGATGTTAATTATCCGTCCGCGCTTCTCACACCAACGGGGCATTTCGCTCTTGGTACCGAGGCGTAGCTGGGAAGCTCCCCATGACCATCCTCGTAACCGGACCCGTTGTTCGAGGATGCAGGAAATCGTCTGGCAGCCGAATCCGCCCACCATCAAACAAACGCATCATTGCATAGCAATCCACCTATCGTATCATAGTACGGCCTAAAAATCCAACTCCTCTGATGCGAAAACCCCTTTGTGTGATGGGTACTTCTGTTCCCTGGAGGGCGTCAAAGAAGCCCGCCCTGGGTCGTCCCGCCCAGTTAGCCCCGCGCTACCCGTTTTGTAGTGTACCACCGAAGAACGTGTTGATGCCCTTCGGTCGGAGGACGACGGCCCCCCACCACTCGCGAATCACGCTCATCAGGCCACTCACCGAAATCTACCTCGAAGATGATCAAAATAAACCGCAAAGCGTTGATGGTGGGGTGGACGACCCTTTCCCATCTCATTCATCACCAGATGACCCCCCCTCCCCTTCAACCTTTCTGATAACGGCTGTCTCTTTCGTCGTGCCACCCAACACCCGGAGGATGTACGGATGGACCCACGTGGTGCTCACCATCTCCATCCGCATTCCGACCGATCGCGATGAATCGCGATTTTATCACGGGTTGTCGGATCGGATTCGCAAAGGGGGGCAAGGAAAGTCTCCAGTGGACAGGTCGTGCTAGATCCAGCTCAGACACCGTATCGGCTTTTCGACTTTCAGGTGGCGCTAGGGTGCTTTGAATGATCTGACAACCGGATGGTCGTCACGGCGGCGTCATCCGGATGCGTCCACCCCGGAAGAAGGACGTTGATGAACAGACCCTGTTCGGTCCGTGCTCAGATACACTCTCCGATACCTCAAGTACGCCCTCGCTTTGCACGTGCACTTTCGACCCCGTCCAGACCCGTCCTCGAACTCCCGTCGAGACTGTGCCCATATTGGTGGCCGATCCCCCTTCATCTTACTTCGGTCGACCCAAGCCGACCCGATGCAGATGGCCCTCCCCTCTGCAATCTACGCTGATATGGCCCTGATCTGGATCCTTCGTCGTCTTTGATTGTTAGAGTCGCGCTTTATAAGGCTCCACCGCCCCATTTTCCTGTGGCATCTGGCCTGAGCCCAACTGGTCGTCTATCGGAAACGAATCTCTCTGTGTCATCTACCAGAATACCACACGCCATGTGCGAGCTCCACCTCTGTACTCTTCGTACACAGAACGAAGATCTCAGATCCCGCTCGGACTCCATTTCCTCGCATTTCACATCACCCAAGCGGAGGGCCCAAAGCGTTCTCCATGCACCTTCTAGGCGGATCTGAGATCCAGTTCCGCCGCCCCGCTTTGACTCAATAGGAAGTTGCTTAAGTCGGTATCCGCCGCCTAACGGTTTCATCCGAACACAACCCCTGGAACTAGCACTCAAGTCGCAGCAAGCAACTATGTGTGCAAAGTTCACTTCACACTTCGCCCCTTCGCGTTATGTACAGCATGCCAGAGGAAGTAACCACCGTTGTTAATTGCCTATCTCACTTGGCGCAGTACCGGCCACATTCGAACCCGAGCGGGCAGTTAAACCCGTCTCCGCCGCCATTCCACCAGCCACACAAGATATATCAACGTCCTTAATCAACGTCCTTAATTTCCACACCGGGCGATGCGAACAACTCCAATGAACGAGTCGAGGCGAGTCGGCCTCCTCGAATAGTCAAGCTTCACTCAACTGCCACAAACCCAACCAATTCAACAAAGTTGTCAGTACAGCCTCCCCATCCGGTGAACACGGCTTGGTCGGATATTGTGAATCTCACAAGTGGCAAATAGCTCGAAAGGGGACGCAAAACGGGTTATTCCCATTTGCTGGACGTAGCGTACGCCACCGTCCGAGTGCGGATCCATTCCGAGCTTGGAAGGCTGTGGGCGTGTGAACGTCTCGGGCATCCGCGCAGCTCGCATTCGCAATTGTCCATTCGCTCATCTGGTTCAATGGGCTGCTGTACGATGTTACATAGTATCCAGGAGTCAGACAAAGCGCCACAATGACTGCCCAGACTCCAGAACCCACCACTCAATAAGCCCCAAACCCGAAGACCCGTCCGGGTTCTCCTTCCATTTTCATTTCGTTTGCGTTAGGCTCAAGCTCAGAGCCCGAGAAAACAAACGCACAGCCACGGATCCCAGGAGTGACGTGAAAAGGGACAAAGGTTCCCATGGACGGGAAAGGAGAAAAATCGCGAGGCCAGAAAGGCTGCAGAAATCGGCTCCGAACGGAAAACGAGGAGTCTGGGGCAGTCAAAAAACCGGAATGAGAGTTGGATCCGACCAAACCCAACGCTGAACAGTGGCGGGGGTTTCTAGGGAAAGCATGTTCCGCTATCGGCCTTTTGTCCGTCCAAATCAGGTCGATGAGAGCCAAGCGCTGCGAGAGTTCAGCGCTCACCTATCAGTGTGCGAGGTTCGCCCAGATCCCAGCAAATCTCCTTTGTGGATGAAAGAGACCTGTCCTAGTATGCAACGTGTTGCCGGCTCCCTATCACGTCACATCCAGGGGAATATAAACGTTCTTTGTTGGACACGCGCCTCTTCACCCTCCTCGATCTCTCAATAAAAACGTTTTCCACACGCGGCGCTCCCCATCAAAAATTTGCTTCCGCGGAACGTGGGCGGTGATATTGTGATCACAAGGAAGTCATTGGACACCTGAGTTCCAAGTCCGATCCACCTACAAATCAACCCAACAGTACGCGCTATCTGCCAGAGAACCCTGTGGCGCAGCTTTGCAGGCAGGCCCTAGATGTGGCGACTGTGCTCCCCTATTTTTCACGTCCCTCACCCGGACGTGCTCCAGCCAGCTCCACATGAATACCCACGGCTGCAGTTCTCCTTAGCAAGTCTGCTCCATGTTCAAAGCGAACAAACAGTCGAAACGAGTAACCGCCGCAATGAGGGGCCACCGCGAACAGCACCACCAGCCAATACGAGAAGGTGCCTAGAGGTTCCCTAATGAAAGCAAGCCACCGAAAGACGCCGGTTCTAAGCCGAGATGCCGATGAAATGAACTTCGTTATGGGTGGGAGGTTGGAAGCTAAGCTGTGCATCGGAGCCAGAATCACTCCGAGACCCCACCCCACCGTCTCCGGACGCCCCTGAGAGGCTGAGACCAAAGAGACCCGTTCCCGGGCGGCGCAGCGAATGATCGGTGGATTTCCAGAGCATCAGACTGCCGCGGACTTCGTGCCTGAAGGTTGAAGGCCGGAATACTGAGATGAGCCCCGAGTGTGGGAATCGAGAGGTGTGAACAAATCGATGCTCCGAACAGGATTGGCGCTAGGAGAGCGATGCAGAACTGCGGCATGGTGGTCAAGCATGTGGGCAGGGGAGACGTTGGCGACTGGTGTGCAGCCTTTGGACCCCATGGTAGGTTAGCTGTGTCTGCTACGTTCCCAACGCGTGGTATGTAAAAAAGGGGACATGATTCAGAAGTGATGTACATCAACAGACGCTGCGCGCTAACCGATTGGAGTGCTTCGCCTTCACATGCGATTGGAAAACGGCAGTAAACCAAAAGGAACCTTAGATCAGTTGACGATAGGGTTGCATTTGTACCTTGTGTCACTCGTCCGCGGTAGGTCTAAGATAAGAGCGTGGAACATAAACTGCACGAGGAACTGGGGCAACCCTCTAGCACAACAGGACGATTCGGGGCAGCCAGCCGGGTGATGGCGATTTGGTGGGCAACGTTATGCCGGAAAGCCCCAAGACGGAATGGGAGTAACATAGGCCGTCGATGGAGAACGTCGCTGTCTTCGTGGAACGTTCGACGAATGTCCTGAACGGGTTGAACCAGCCAGGGACCTGATGACCTGTCAGATCGGGAATCACGTCGAGAAAAATGAGGGGAGGAGGGAGGGGGATGTGATGAGCCCATAAGTGTCATTAGGCGGGATGTGTTGGGGATGCACGTTGGCAGCGTTACCAAGGTTGGAAAGTGGTCGATTACGGCGAACTGCATGAGAATCTCGTGGCTGGCGGTTGTGTAAATGAAGATGTAACAGAAGTGAATGCGTGTGGGTTGGTACTCGCAGTTGTACGTTACGGGGTGGAAGGCATCGCGCCCATCGTCCGTACCGACATCCGACACAGCGTCCAAACACCTCTGCGTAAAAGTCGCTGGGGATGCCAAAGTGGAGCGCTGAGTGGTCACTGTGGGGTGGGGGAAACCCGAACCTCCGGTGAATCACGCCTTAAGATTCATTTGGGCCCCCGCCGATACATACAGAACGGATGTCGGAGAACGAGCATTCAATGGGTGCGGGGAAATAGACGTAACTTGACGTGTTGATCGTGCTGAGAACATGTGCTGGAGTCTGAGACGGTTCTGACATTAGATTCGGGGTGTCTAAACAACTTGAACTTACGAGAATAATATAAACCTTACTTCGAGGAAGAGGGCAGTCTCAACACACTCAGAGTGCATCGTGACCACCGAACCTTGGCGTTTGGCTTCTATCGACAATGTCAGCGAGGGTGATGATAAACCGCAATCCGGACGGTCGTCCCGGACTTGGAAGACCGGGGCCGCCTTTTCCATCATGATCGATGCATCGAGGTCACAAGACGATGTCTTCTCCCAGGTAGCACGGTCTGCTGGACAATCGATACGGCCTACGGTACCACGACGTGAGAGTTCGAACCAGGGGCCTTCTCTTCATTTCCATCATTGTTGTGGAGGTTAGTCCTCTGATTCAATTGCCGCCGTAGATTCCAAGCTTCCCATCGAGGATTCTAAGACTGAATGATAGGGAGGTTATCTCCGATATTTTAGACCAGTGGCGCGAAGTTTACGGCTGACACGAGGCGGCTCTTGGATGATAAACCATACACGTAGTGGTGGGCACGAGGTGGTACGGCATTGGTTTGAGCCGGAACTGTAAGAGGTGACCTCAGACTGCGCAAGTGCCTCGCGAGTTGCGCCTTGCGGTGTTGCCGGAATCGCGTGCTGTCGCAAACGGTTTGGTGGATGGTGGCAGAGATGAATGGAGGGTGGCTTAGGGGTAGAATTGTGGGCTGACAGTGGGCGGTGCAAGTCTTGGTGGGTAATTGGTGTTGAGTTATCCAACAAAGTGCGTGTACAACGGAAAGGTGTGTCCCGGGGAGGGCGAGGGGCGATCCAGGTGAACCAACGTCGGGGAAGGAGAGAGTGCGGGGCGCACGAGGCGGCGTGCTTCAGAGGGATCGGTTGGCACGTGCAAGCTCGGGTGGCCGACAGCAAACTGGTGTGAGGATAGCGCACCCTCTCACCACCACAATGTTGCGGTCAGCACCCCGCCTAACCCGTCCAACTGTTCGTCTGCTGGCAGACCAGAAGCTTTCTCACAAGTCGACCCAACCAAACGCCTGCTCCCTGTATCAACAGCGTCCGGTCGTCCACCCCTTTCTTATTTCGCGAAACCTGACCCCCGCCGCTTCTACTTCGCGACTTCCAACACAAGCAGCCGTTAGAGGACTTCAGACGCGGCTTTTCGCGTCGACGAGCAGTAATTCTGCTAGGCACCTCCGATCAGATGACCGCCACCGAGGAGCTGTTGTCAATCGACCCCTTGTGGGTATAACCCACGATGATTTGCCGAGGAAGGACAGGAAAGCGAATCCTTTTTTGCCGTTCCAAGCGTCCAGCTTCGTGGATGCATTCATAACCACAATTGTCGGCGTTGGTATCAGTAAGTTGTACAAGTACGAGCGTATTGAATTGAACGAAGCTGAATGAACGTTTGTACAGTTTTCGTTGCGGGAACTGCGTACCTGGAGTGGTACAAATGGAAGGTCCTCGTCAAGGTACGCTCCACGTGTGGCCTTCTATGGAATGTAGATGCTAAGGCGATGTTCAGATGGAGGACGCCTTCAGCGCCGGGTATGACCCTGCCCTTGAATTAGCAACTCATTCGGCTAAAGCGCGACACCGAGTGGAACAAGGGAAACAAGAGAGGGCGGACCTTGAGCTCGACATCGAGGACGCAGAACCGTGGACCCAGCATCTCAGGCGTAAGGAACAAGACGTCATCGACCTGATAGTGAAAGGAGGGGAAGTGGGTCACTACTACGTCCTGCTCGGTGCAAAGGTAGTGTACATGCTTTGCCTTCTCACGGGTGGATTTTGCAACATTCACGTTAGGGCACGGGGAAAACGACAATGATTTTTGACGCCATGGCGGCCATTCAGGCCGAGGGCGTCGCTATGTGTGACGCGCATCCCGACTTGGAAGTTTTCAGGCTGAGGCTGGGCAAATCTCTGAATTACGAGTTTAATGAGGACTCCCAGACCTCATTGTTCCAACGGAGAGACCCTCGAGAGGGTCTGCTTGTTTATCGTTCATATATATTGGATACTGAAATGGTTTCGCGTTTCACCCCATAGCCGGTCCCGCATTGGATATTGAGAGAGGTGAGATTGTGTATTGTCATAGGCGGCCCGTCACTCACGTTTACGTAGCTCTCAACAAGCTCGAGAAGGTGGCCTTGCGTTACAGCAAAAGCCACGGTCGCCCGCCTGTCTTAATCGTTAATAACGTTCATTACTTCAACAACGATGACAACGGTCGCGACATGCTTCTCCAGTTGCAACAACGAGCGGAGGCTTGGGCTGCGAGCGGTGAGCTGCGATTTTATCACTCAAGTCAACACTCGCTGATACTCCAGCAGGGGTCATGACGATGGTGTTCAGCACGTGAGTACCCGGTGGTGCCATCGATTCGTGTTCCAGTTGCTAATATCCCGTGTAGCGACGATTTCTGGCCGTTTTTCATTTTGCGCAAGTCGTTCCCTCCATTCGAGTGGTCACCTCCTAATTCTGTGGCACAGGCAGAAACGCCAGTAGGATGCACGTGCTTTCCGTCTACGACCTAGACAACAAGGAAGCCATCCAAGCCTCCATAAACATGCGTCGCCACTCGATGCGTGGGAAGGAAAACATTGAAACAGTTCGAGAAGCCATTTCAATCGTCGGTGGACGTCTGTCATACTTGAGCAGGGTGTCAAAGGCGCGGGACATGCTCGACATGGCAAACCACCTTAAAACCGTTGAGAAAGGGTGGCTGTTGAGCCGCATCGGCTTGATTCGGGACTGTGACGACGACGTTATGGATGAGGTAAAGACCATTCCTACGCTTACATTTGTGGCATTAACGCGTATGTTCCAGCAAAAATGGAGTTCCTGCTCTTGGCTCCTTTTACAAGAGTTTGTAAAGCGGAGGAAGGAGCAGGAGGACGAATTGAGGGAGAAGATTGAAGCCGGTGAGGCCGAAGAGTCTACGTGGGATGACCTGCCACTGCCTGCCATTTCCTACGTGAGTATGACCCTGGGGCCCGTCTCAGTTCCTAGCTAAAGGTGTGGCATGTTAGTATGAGTGTCGACAAATTATGACGAGGGCGGATTTCATGGAGGGTAGGTTCTTCATTCTCGTAGCTGAGTTTCGCAGGCCTAATTTATTGCGGTTTCAGAACTGGACCGCCTCAACGTCATCAGCATTGACATCAACCACAATGTCCGACCTGATTCGTTGTTAATCCTTCACGCTGCGCGGGATGTCGTCGAGGAAGAAGGCTTCGATGAGAAGCTAGAATCTGTCAGGGACAGGATCGACGAGATCGAAAGTTTGCACAGGACCAGGGAGTTGACCGTAAGCACCCTTTACAGCCCCCCCCGTCGCAATGCTGAGTATCTACTAGTTCAAGGACGTGGACAAAGGCGATAGAATACGCCTGACTGTCGACAAAGGGGGTGCCCGCCTTGTTGAGGATTCGTAGGTTCTACCCGTTCGGGCCCTGGCGACCTTTGTTTCTCGTCCGTCCTACCGCCCGTTGATACCCTCTTTTACTTATTCGCACAACCGTGTCGCCTCCGAGGGCACATCACGCGCGCAAATGCCGCCAATGTACCCTGGGAGACCAGACGGGATGGATCCATATTGTACGGAGTTGGAGTAATTGTGACTCTTTATTACATATTCATTCCACAGGTCAAAGACTGAATTGTTTGGTAACATCGTGTTCTGGGCTCGGAGATGAACCGACAGCGTTTCACGAAGACACGCGTGGCTGGCGTTTCTGATGGGATGTGAATGTTCGGTACGCGACCGATGGCTTGTGCGGTCGGCTCGCTTGCTGGTGTCCACTCGTTGACTCTGAGGAGAATGGGAGAAGGAGAAGGGACGAGCACATTGTTCGATACCAGTACACGCTTTTGTTATTCCCTTTACCATGGCCAAGCACCTTTGATTGGGCAAGTGGTGTTCTCCATGACGACCTGTTGACGGGGCACATGCACGGTACTTGGGTTGATCACCTCGAGGATAGCGACTACGGCCGACACGCTCGTTCAACTGTTCGCCCACTCCATCGCCTTTCTTTTATTTTTATTTTCCCACCCAGGGAGAGCGCATTACTTACGGGATTAGAATATCAGAAACGGATGGAATGACCATAAAAGGGATAAGCACGGTTATGTAAGCAGATCATTCGGCTGCCCTCATCTTTCTCGTGGGAGTGAGCGATTCTTGTGGTTTCTCCCCCCTACGAGGTTACACGAGGTTGAGCGGTGGTCGCCATCTCCACGAGGCTATCGCGTTCCCCAGAGCTGTCTTATCACTCGCCGCTAGCCTCTTTCCTCTGGCTTCTGCCCTCCTGCCGGGACCTCCAAGAACGCCGCCGTGACCACCGCGCTCCCCATACCCCCAAAAACATCCCTCAACGCGACACATTCCCCCTACGCTCCTGCACGTCTCTCCACGACATACTGTGCCTATTATATGGTCTATATGCTCACGAATGTCACGTCAAAATAACAGCGCAGACCCCAGTCCAGTCCATCCAGAGTCAACCTCGCCGGTCGACAGGAACTCTGACTCCCCCGCCGTTTCCTCTCCGTCTCCCCATGGTCATCTCAAGAGGGAATCCGAAAGCTCCGAAGGTTATCCTTCATGGCTTCCAAGACGGCCACCAGTTCCCGCGCCCGCTTCAACAGTTCAGTCATTCGTCGGCGCCTTGCACCCCGATTCCGGACCCTCCGAACCTCCCATAGTTGGACGCAAGCCAACCCCACGATCTATCCGTATCGTCAGTGTGGCAGATTCCCAGGCCGAGCGGGATGGCGGACGTAGAGAGCCAACGGATCAAACACGGGCCAGTCAACCTGGTCACCTCCGCGTATGGTCGCGCGCCACCACCACCGGCATGTCTCCGACCGCGTTTTCCACGCTCATAGGACAACCTGGGCCTGTTCCAAAGTTCAAAACCAATGGTCTCAACCTTCAACTTCTGCGAAACCCTTCTCCTTTTGCCCGACTTCACTTTTACCTCGTTCCAATCATCACCTTTTACCATATTCCGTTGCAAACTTTCTTTGATTTCAATGCTGTATTCACACTAATTCAGTGAGTCGCATCTCCTTTCGCCCTTCACTGCGGTTGCTAATGCTCCCACGTTCGCGCTCAGAGTCGCCAGATTTCCCAATCCTGCCGCCCCTGGTGTTCCCGGGTCTGGCAGGAATTGGGCTCTTGGCGCGGCTGCGTACATAGCCTGTTGGGCCGCTTGGATCCTTGCAGTTTTCTTTGTATATGAAATCGTTTATTCTTTCTACCGGCGTTGGAGAGTTAGTGAGTCGCGTTTCATCCTCCCAATGCTGCGATCTTCCTTCTAATGCACGCGATTCCCTTAGAACGCCCTCTAATTATTCCCGTCTACTTGTCATCCCCCGCATTCAACTTGGCATCTATGACTTCCTACAACACCTACAGTTTCCTGTGGCACATCCGGTCCACAGCCTGGGACCCCGAGCGCGGTGGGAGCGTCCGTGACGGTATTGCCGAAACTTGCTGGTATCTTTCTCAAAATACCGCCAATATCGTGCTTCTCCTGCCCAGAGCAGGTCTATGTCTGGCTCTGCTTTTGACTTTTTCATCCTCACAACCTGGGACGCTGGCGCTTGCTGACTCTGGGAGCATCCGTCGCGATCGGACTTTTTTCAACTCTCAGGATGGAACGTTGTCCGGTTATGCGGAGGGTGTGTTGATTGCCAACGCCGCTTGGGCGGCCTGGCGGACCTTAGTTTGGCTCTGTGCCTGGTATGCTCGTTATCTCCGCCGTTTGTTTGGGGATCAACGGTTTGCTGACCGTGACCAATCAATAGGCTTGGCTTGTGGATCCTCAGCGGGCATGGCTGCGCCGGTCTTTGTGGTCCTCGTTTCAGGTGGCAGGAAGAGGAGGTAGAGAAGAGAGCCTCGGTGCACAGTGTTGAAGAAGTCGATGAGGCAGACACCTTGCCATGGTCGTGGCGTGATGGTGCCCGCGATAGAGTTGTGGAAGCCTACGACTTTTGCAAGACGAGCAAGTCGAACAAAGCAGGAAAGAAGCCACTCTCAGACATCCAGGAAACCTCCCATCCATTCTCGGGCGTAGAACGGGTTTTGGCCGCTGTTGGCTTGCCAACTTCGCCTCAACCCGCCCGAAGGGGTGTACTGACGGGGGACCTCTTTGAGAATCCTCAACAGGGTGCCTCACCCACCGAGGAGATCAGCGAGAAGGCACTTACGAATCCTGTCCCCGAGTTTTCGAGCATTATACCTCCCGTTAAGGAGAGTGTTCCTCGTGAGCCTGCCCCCTCTGGCCCTTTAATGTCACTGCCATACCCTTTCGTTGGTCACCACGGTGCTCAAGTATCCTCGGAGGAGCAAGTCCCTTTCCCACCTTCACCCCGTCATCCCAAATCTGTCGAAAGCTTGAAGCACAGTCAACGCAGTCGGAGCAGTCGACAGGATTCAAACAAGGAGAATGTTGAGGAGTCTGATGTCGCTACCCACGACGAGGCGGAGGAAGGCGAGCTCGAGTTGGAGGGCGAGGAGGACGTTGACATCGAGGTTGAGGAAGCCTCCGATAGGAGGACATCTGGCTCAATGTCGAGTCTTGGACATCCTGTCCCCTCGCGTTACCCCTTCCAGTACCGGCGACCGCGTGGAGGGAGCAGTCTTTCCTCGCGATCCCACGTCACTCCCCAGTCCCACCAATCACGTTCCACGCCCTCGCGGTCAACGCAGTCAACTGGTAATGCGGAGACCAGCGACTCTCCATGGTCCGCTGGTAACAGTTCTCCTCGTTCACACGACAGTACTGGTATCCCCATGCCACCTCGTCACCCGAATGTTCAGCAGAGGAGAGGTAGGGCTGGAACCGTTCCCGCACTTCTCGCTACTCCGACGCCCGCCTATCACAGGACCAGGGCGAGGACAAGGACAGAAAGTGGTAGTACGTCGGGCTCTCCGTACAACCCCTCGCCGGTCTATGAGTCTACCCAGGAAGACGGCGATGAAGAGGAGCAACGCATCGAAACCCCTGAACCCGAAGGGTCTATCGAGGAAGCTGAGAGAGAGGACAGCGTTGGGTTGCTCTCAGCCGGTCCCAGTCCTCGGGCTTCCCTGATCGGTGGGATGCGGCATTGGCCAAGTTCAAGAAGCCGGCATGGGTCCACAGGTTCCCAACGAAGTCGATCTCCCTCAACATCTACACGGTCACGGACACAGTCCCTCGTTCAGTCCCTCGGTGCCCTCTCGCATGGCTCGCGCTCACGCACGCAATCATTAATCCACTCTATCGGCGCTGGATCACAGTCCTCGCTGGATTTGGCGAGGTCGAGGGCCCATTCTATTGCTCGGTTTTCCGACTCACCACACTACTCAAGTCACTCGGATGCGATACCAAGCAGCCCGGAAAACAACACGTTCGGGCACCCGATTAGGACCGATTGGGCCAGAAGGAGTGAACCACGCCTCCCTGACCCGCACAGGTCTACGGAAGATGTTGAAGTCATCTCGAACGCTGAGTCCGGGTCAGGGTCGGATTCCCTTTCGCAGTACCTATCGCCACTCCCGATGCCAACGCCATCGAACCGTTCGAGGGTTGCGTCGTCAGCCACACACTCCGACGCGGGGACTATCATGGCTCCTGCGAGAGTGAGGGCGGACAGCCACACTGCACCTGTTCCGATTCCAGGGAGGCAGCAGACATTCCTGACTGTCCCTGAGGAATACCCAGACCTGAGCTCTGTGCCACAGTCCTTCATCACCGCCCCTGCTACTGTCATGGGAAGCACGACGACCGGGAGTGAGGAGACAATGCCAGGACAGACCTCGAGTGGAATGCACCCTGAAAGGCACTTTGATCCTACCGCCCGACCTATGTGAAAGCTGAACACCCTTCTTGGTTGTTTCTGGTTGCGTTTTTGTTCTCCTTCGGACGGACGGAATGCAGGAGCCATTCGGACATGCGCATTTGGAATAGTCTGTTCATTATCCTCTTTTATTTCGTTCTCGTCAAGTTATCTCTCTCATCAGCATCTACCGCTTTGCGCCGTTGTTTATTCCTCATATTGCAGATTTCTTGTGTCTCATCTTGCACTTTCAATTTGTCGTTTGCTTTGTACCCTACATCTGTTGATGCATCCCTCCCCATCCGTCCCCCTTGCTTTTGCTCCTTTTTCCCCCCACCCCACCCCTCCTCTACTCACGAAACCCCACCTTACCGTCGTGGTTTGATACATGTTACGAGTCGATATCAGAAACAAGGACTTACGTTTTTCCCCTCCAGAGGAGTGATCCACCGTGAGAATCTAACTCCGGCATCCGTCTCAGCGCGTGACGCCATCGACAGCGAGCCGATTACTAATGCGAATGAACGGCGTCCGCATCCCCGACCAAGGCACGCATCACATCCGTACCTCCCGCGCACTCGCCACCCCCACCACAGTTTCAAGGTTCAAGTAACAGCCCTGTTCGCTGCGACGTCCGACCTCCCTCGCTTCCCCTTCGGCGGCGGAGTTTAAGTTTAAAGCCTTGTCACTTCGTGGACTTTCACCAGCATGGTGCACAGACCCACGGACTCGAGGCTCCTGGCCAACCTGCTCTCCCAAGAGAAAGAATACTCTAAGCAACTCGGAACTGTTCTGGAGACTTCGCAAGCGTCACTTTCGTCGTTCTCGGCATACGCTTCGGCATCCGCACCGCCGGTATCTCAGGTAATCTTGGCCGTTGCCGGTGCGTTGGCAGGTGCGGACGAGGCGTCACGAAAGTACCTCGAGGCGGTCGACGAATGGAGGGATCAGTTGAGGAGGCTCAAGGAGTTGGAATTGGCGGTCGGGAACATTATGCGGGATAGGGAAATTTTGTGAGTTCCATTTCAGCCCTTCATGCGTGCATCGTTATACCACCCCAATCGGTGTACACGGACGTGAAGTTCTCATTGGATTTCCTGGTTTTCTTGAGTCAGGGTTACGCGGCTGATCAAGGCTTCGAAGCAACAGAAACCAACCAGGGAGGCTCTTATCAACGGTACTGGGTCGTCGTCTTCGCTGGTGTTCGGAGAGGGCTCTTCGAAGTTGAACGTGGCGCAATCAGAACTTCAGGCTTGCGAGACTCAGCTGGCGAACAAGGAGAGGGAGCTGGAAGTGCTGCGGTTGAGTACTATCCGAGTGGGGTTGCATGCGAGGTGTACGGCTATGGTGAATTGCGGGTGGTCGTGGGGTGAGATGGGCAAGGAGGGTTTGAGGGCGTTGGAGAGTTTGGATATGACCACCAACGGCCATTGTGAGCGATGATAGCCGCCCACTTCTGCCCTGACTCAACACTTGCCCCAGTTTCTCCACCGCATTCCCCTAGGCTCCCTGTCACATTCAAGCCTCTACCTAACCCAGGCGACGCACCCTCGGACCTCTCATCCATTCTCCCTTCCCATTCCGCGTCGCAGATCGGTCTTGTACTTCCACCAGCGCAATCTGAACTCAAGTCTTCAGATGCTGGGCATCCTATCCCCGGACCCTCACAACCGTACTCGCTTGAGATCCCTCCTGCGCACTCCATTTCTGATCATACGATCCCCACCGGCACGGAGGTCCCTCCTCTTACCCCAGTTGAGGATGATTCCAGCAGCGATGATCACAGATCCCTGGAGGTGGTCGACAACGATCGGTTCGCAAACTTACGGGAGCCGAAGAAACGGAAAACCAAGTCGAAACGGCGACCTGGGGTCAGCACGGTGAAGATGGCTGAGAAACCCGCACTTCCGAACGGTTCACCGGTGACGAAATACAAGGGAGAGAAGGATGGGCATCGGAAACACGGAGTCTTTGGGACCATTGCCGGCTTGTTCACGAAAAGCAGTCCCAAGAAGAGCTGGACATCGAGGACGGATCGAAATTTGAGGGGCGAATCTTCGGACGACGATAGTGTCAGGTACCTTGCCGTTTCCCCTTCAAAGGGCGAGGTCCACTCAACAGGCTTTGGTGGCGAAAGGTTGAAGAAACGCAAGAAGACCAGGGCATCTACCCTCGACCATCCTGCGTTCGAAACCCACTGGCCAAGTTCTGCGGGCAAGGGGAAAGCGAGAGCTGCATCGCTCGATTATGGCCGAGGGGAGTTCTCGGCTACTGAGGACCGGTCACCCCCACAAAGGGTTATCACTCGTCGCCGGAGCTCTTCCCAACCTCACCTCCCCCTCCCCCTCCCCACTGAAGTCACACCTCTGTCTCGCAACAACTCCCTGACCAAGTCTGTTACGAGTGTCATGTCAGCTCCGCCAGTCTCGAATCCCAGTCGAACCCCCGTACCCGCCCGTAGGAAACGTTCCACATCCAGCGGTGTCCACCCACCCACAAAGACGAGCCCCCATCGTCGAACGGTATCAGGAGGCTCGGGTCCTGTCAACCCAGTCCACCCCCCGGCGAACTTGATGAGCATCGTGGAAGAGGCGGTCAGGGTTAACCGGGAGGCGAGGATCTCGATGAATCCAAATAATAGGCTGGAATCGATCAAGGCTCCTCCACCTGTCAGCCAGGTTCTAAAGCACGAAGCCGAGGTTATACAGGCGAACGTTCAACCCCCCCTCATGCCTCAAACCCCCCCACAGAAGTCTGCCAGACCTAAAAGTTTACCTCCTCGTGGCCCTGAGAACTCTGTGACCAAGCAGATCCTCCCGATGCAGCACAACGGGGACGTTAGCTTCCTAGAGACCGCGAGCCCACCGACCAACAAACTAACTTCACCACTGGTGGACAAACCTCTCCCTGTGAAAACCCCACTGAAGTCTGCACTGCGAAACCCTAGCCGTACCCCCTCTCCTAACCCTTCGACGTTGCGACCTGCCGTATCATCTCCTCTACCCCCTCACCTCATTGGCAAAATATCAGAACAGCCTGAAGACGATAACGCCTCTATCTCCTCCTACGAAACCGTTCATGAAAACCTGGACTCCCGCTCGAATTCACCACTCGCACCACCGGTGCCCCCACGAGATCTCGTGGTCAACACGGGGGTCGATAGCGACCTTTCTCATGGCACATCCTCGACCGCAATCGCGTCTACCGACAACGGCATCCCTTCACGCCGCAAAAGTGTGAGGATGTCTTTACCTCCTACGTATTCGATAACCCCCCCGGCGAGAGAGGATTGGGAGGTGGATAAACCTCCATGGTCCGGATCTCGCGGATATGTCCTAGAAGAGGCCCCCTGGACTTCGAGGAACGAAACCTTTGGCGAACGAGACCTCTGGGAAGACTCCAGCGACGAAGACGAGGAATACCGCACGGCACGCAAACTGCTGAGCAAGCTCTCAGGACGACAATGAACCTCCGACGCGCGAAACCCTTTATTTTTTATGTACCGGATCGTGCTTTATTACTCTTATTCTGCGTTTTCCTGTAGCAACGACCGACCGTTACTTTCTCTTTATTTCTCCCTCCCCCCTCTCTACGTGTATCCGTTGCGTTTAGTATCTTCTTCCCTCCCCATACTGTACAGTACGTACCCCCACTTAGACTCTAGGTCTTCCGGTCGACGCTCAGAAGCGGGGAATCGAATAATTACGTAATCATCCCTCACATGGAGGTCACACTCAGTCAGATCCGTCTTTCACCCTCAGCCACCATCGCCGCCGCGGAAGGAGTCTCTCGATATTTAAACCCGTCCACCTCCACTGGCAACCCCCACACAATGTCTGACAACGAGCAGAACCAGGAGCAAGTAAAGACGGAAGATCCTAATGCACCTATCAACATCAAGGTACGTCCTCTCACTCGACGTCTCAGTGGCACGATCCGACCGATAAATGCTGAAAATTTCTGCCTCAATTTCGCGTCTTTTTCCCTGGCGGTGTTGGATTTGTAGGTCGTGACGTCTGCCGGAGAGGAGGTCTTCTTCAAAATCAAGAGGAACACGAAGCTGTCGAAGCTTCAAGGGGCATATGCCAGCAAGGTTGGAAAAGACGTTGGAACCATCCGGTGCGTTCACAAAAGCTGCCTGAATCACCATTCGTAGGCGATCTGCTTCTGGCGTGGTGGGCTGATCGCGTTTTTCCCCTCTATTCCCCTTACCTTGACCACGGGCGGGCGTGCCATTGTCCAGATTTTTGTACGATGGAAGCAGGATCAACGATGACGACACCCCTGCGTCGTTAAGCATGGAGGATAACGGTCAGCCAAACCTCTATCCCCTCCCTTCCGTCCTAATTTTCCTCTCCTTGTTGTTGCGTAATCCCCCTTCCTGGCGGTCACACAGATACGATCGATGTGATGGTAGAACGTCCGTGATTTCACCTCTCCACTTCGCTCGTTCTTCATGTGCTAACTCATAGATTCGAACAGAGGTCGGAGGGCGTTGACAAAATCCCACTCCATCTCCATGTTGTTCATCAGCCGCCTTGTTATCGATGTACCTATGCCCTACTACATTCACCCCCCTTGTCGTCAGTTCTGCCTGCAATCACACCCCCAACACCAGTGATCACCAAATTACTATCTATGCGAAGGGCAACCACCTGTTTTTCAAGATCGATGGACTGTGCCTCTCGCCACCCGGACTACCTGTGGCTGGGAGAGTGCAGCAACCACTGGCTATCTCAGAGTGAGTTATGGGTATGCTTGGCGCCCGCAGGCTCAGAGGTACGCCCCTCACCTCGGTGGTTGGATAAGAGGCCG
>Ga0307516_10000988_pt1 | contig 39324 bp, 55 predicted proteins | sample 19_EM_MG_FD_203310 | JGI IMG/M metagenome (GOLD analysis project Ga0307516, IMG submission 203310) | Populus trichocarpa ectomycorrhiza microbial communities from riparian zone in the Pacific Northwest, United States - 19_EM | ecosystem: Host-associated > Plants > Roots > Unclassified | place... | reverse complement strand
GTGTGGGGATGATTGTGGGGACGGGTAGAGGTGGTAGCGAAAGCGACGTTGAGATTGCGGCGACTGCTTGACGAGCGGCGAGATCGATTAAGGGGTGGAGGAGGGTTGTGTCGACCACTCTGGAGAGATGCTGTTGTACTGACCGAGAAAGACTGCTGCCGGGCGGAAGAGAGGGCGGGGGGGGTGGGGGGTGGGGGGTGGGGAGGGGGAAAAGGAATAACAAGGGAAGATGAAGAGGCTGGTGGTTTTGAGCGTGGAGGAGGAGGAGGAGGAGGAGGAGGAGGAGAAGGAAGAGAAAGAAGGGGAGGAGGAAGAGAGAGAAAGGAAGGGAGGGTTGTGGTCGTGGTGGAGAGGGTTTTGGTCTGGGGTAAGGATGTCGTTCAGGATTACTGGGAAGGGGGCGACAGCCACAGTTGCACCGATGCTTCTCCCAGTCAGCCAGTCAGCCAGTCAGCCTCTGCTCTTCTCCGCTCTACACACGGTAAATCTCACTCTGGAGCTGCTAACCATCCTCCGCCGAGCAGAACGGCTAATGCGCGGCCGAGAAAAGGGAGAACCTTCGACCCCCTTTGGCACCGCGTTCTTTCTGGATCCTCCCAGCGGTGCTTAGCCGCCGGCCCTCACGATAACCCTTGTTCATATCGAGCACCATTTATGCAGGATGATCCGGCGTGGTCGAGAAGCCAATCGATGGGGACTCGATGGGAAATGATGCTGTTCTCCGGGAAAGCGTGTTTGTCTCTCTCGCGGCCGCAGTCGCCATCACGATTCTCCGCTGAGCGGTCACGGTGCGGGGGGCCAAGCAGAGAGTCTCCGCGACTCCGCGGCCTCTCGAAAGCGCGAATACTCCCTGCAGCTACGCGGGCGCCACCCGCCTTCCCCTCAGCAGAAGAGAGGACCCGTGCATGCGTGGTCGCCGGCGCGTGTGCAGTATTGTCCGCTTCTTGTGCTCGTGTCTGTTCCGTATAGATAACTATTGTGCCTTAGACATCTGCCGCGAGCACGCCGCTACAAAGACGGTTCGCGACCTTTGCCGCCCGATCGCGAACTTCTTTGACGAGTGACGAGGGACAATGGAATAGTCTTCCACTCGAGTACGTGCGATCACCAAGCGCCTCTCTCACCGACAGTGCAGATTCCCGGCACCGGACATCTCCCTCAAGACGAATGCCGTCACCAAATGGTGGCGCCGCGGAAGCACGGAATATCGATAGCCAGGCGGAAGTCTTCACTCCGCTCGCTCGCTCGCTCGCATCACGTCAACCATGACACGGGGTCACGGCCCCCCAATAAGTACATTTCCCGGAGTGATATCCAGTGATCCGCGGCAAGCAAGCAGCGACGATCCTCCTGTGCAGATCATGTCACCGTGCCTGCCAGCGTGCGTTCTGACATTGAAGTCAACCTTTTTGCCGGTCCAGTGCTTTACTATCTACCTACAGGGTAGCAGAAAGAATGGCGGGGTGGGAGAGAGACGCAGGTAATCTTGATCCCCCCCCCCACCAAAATCGTCTATCCGGTGCCTGAGTATATATTTGTTTATCCAGCTTCATGGTGAGAGTTTGCACGCGAAATGGGTCGGGTTGCCCAAACCAGTCAACCTCCCCGAAGCCCACGCCCCACTGTCGGCTCCTGAACCCAATATACCAAACTCTTAGTCATGCAGAGCACGATCCGAAATCTTATCTCATGATGTAGAGTCTCTGGCACGGTATCTGCGGCAATATCTACCATCTGCTGTGGGACACCGTTCGAGAGCAAAACAGCAGCGCATCAACGCCCTTGCCCAAGTCAGACATTGCGGTCGAAAGCACCCATCTGCACTTCACTCCGGCAGTGTGAGGTTTCTAGCGAGCCACTTCCTGTCGTACATGCCCCAGCCACCCGCGATAGACCCTTTTAGTGGCTCGCTGCTGAGATTTGGTGGAGTCGCCAGTTGCCACCCTACAAAATTATCTTATCTGCTTTCCGAGATGCAACGTTTAGCGTAAAATGACTAGTCCGCACTAGATACAAACATATAACTAGAGTATCTAAATCTCTTCCTGATACTCTCATCAGACACAGCCTTCTCCGTGGTCGACCACTTCAAACCCGAACGTTCTCTCGCATGCACGCATATGCACGCCCCGTCCGCCCGTCCGCCCGTCCGCGCGCATGTCCGCGCTCGCCTGGCATCTGCGTGGTGTGTGCCTATGAAACTCTTCTACGCAATCCGCACGGACAGAATCTACTCTCCTCTAGCTATTCACTCGACATAATTCCCCTCGGTGACTCTCAAGCGGTAACCACAAGTACCGTTAGTACGCAGTGTCGGCGACCAGACGATCCACCTATGAAGCTAACTAACCACATCGTGATAGAGTGCTTTGGGTACCCCTGGCCCATGCCCTGTCATCTGCATCTCCATCCGTACACGAAACTTCCGGGGCGCTTCTGAAACAAATCTAACTACAGCTCAAGGTCCCCCTGAGGAATCGTAGTGGAACGGGGTGGAGTGGTGGAGGAGGAGGAGGAGGAGGAGGAGATTCGATGCTAGGTCCAGAATCCCTCCCCCCATCCCCACTCGATCTAGATACACAGTGGCCAGTTTCGATCGAACCGATAGGTCAAACTTTACCGCTGCAAACGCTGCGGCGGCGGGGTGGAGGGAGTACAGATTCGCTGTAGATAGCACATCTACATTTCTACCGCTGGTACCAGATACCTCTTATCGACTGCCTCCGCCTAGCAGAGCATAGCACTCGAGGTCTGTTGTGATAGGACGGCTGTTTCCTTCGCACAATCCTTAATCCGTGTCATCGAGGACTCTCAGTCGTGATCAGCCGCCGCTTTGAAAGGAAGGAAGGCTTCCCCTCCCGACGAAGCCCGTTTCTCTGTAGTGGGTCAGTCGGCGCTCCGCCACGTTCACTCTAGAAACTAGCTTCATCCATTTACGGAAGCAGCACTCCGGAGTCCGAGGTGCCTATGTACTATGCTCGCTGGGTATATATGAGGTAGCAACTGCCTGGCGCCGACGTCACCGACTGCGGCTCGGTTACAAACAGCCGCAGCCCTCATGTCGTCGCGATTCGCCGTGTGTATGTAGGTTTGATAGGCTTATCTCTCTATCTATGCTAATCTGGAGTGAGTCCGTGTTGTGCACATACACATACCCAGATGTGGAGAGTGCATCATGCGTAGATCCACAGTCCCCCGGGCGATTGATATGTGTGTATATATGTAGATACTTAATTACACGGACTATGGAGCGTGGTTGAAGGGGGCCGGGTTGGACTATTTTTTAGACCGCGAGCGATGGTGATGAGATGCCGAAGAGGGGCCGACCGAACCGTGTGGACTCATTGAGGGGAGCGTTCGCAGGTGTTTGGTGTTAACGAAGGGAGTAACAGTACTATCTACTAGTCAGTGTAAAGTACATAGGTGCATAAACGGGATGAAATTGATGGTGTCAATTCGACGGACCATAAATACTGTCATCTCTCTATGCATACGACAGCAGATATCGCCCATACCGACACCAGAAAACAGCGAGTTGTTTCGGTGCAGAATGTTGCTACGGTATCGATTTCTTGCTTCGTGTGTACTGTACTTACTACTCAGTCGGGTGCCTTTGATGATGGGCGCTGTGGTTTGCACATGCTGCGATCTTGGCTTGCGCAGATGTTGAATGGCAAGCTATGTGTAGATGGTTAGCTCCGCGATCCCCGTCTCTCCCTCCTTCCACATATCATACATACTCGCCCGCCAAAGCAAGCTCCAGCCTAGCACCCCCCCGCACCACACGCGCCCCACCTACCTGCACACCCGCCACGATCATGCCGCCAAAACAAGCCAAAGGCGAATACATTGAGACGGACACCGGCAATAAGGTCTCGCGAAAGTCGAACATCCTGGGCTCGCAGAACATCATTCTGGGCGGGAAGACGATCATCCAGGCCGACTGCACGATCCGTGCCGACCTGCGACGCGGTGGCGCGCCAGGACAGCACGGCAACGTCGCCCTCGCTGTCGGGCGGTACTGCTTCTTTGCCAAGAGCAGTGTCCTCAAGCCGCCGGGGAAGATGCATCGTAGGTGAGAGTGGAGAGTGGAGTGGAGTAGAGAGATGGATGGGGGGGGAGCTGACGAGAGGACGAGGAGGAAAGTGTGTTTAGCTTCTATCCCATGAAACTGGGCGACCATGTATTCGTCGGCGAGGGCGCAGTCGTCGAAGCTGCTATCGTGGGGAGCTTCGTTCATATCGGTGCCGGAGCCGTGATTGTACTCTCTCCTCCCCCCCCAACTCCAACACCCCCGCTTTATACCATGGAGACTAATGGCCACACCACACGCGAATAGGGAAAGTTCACCATCATCAAGGACTGTGTACGGATCGAGGACGGAACGGTAGTGGCGCCGCACACGGTCATTCCGCCGTTCTCGAGGGTCGCCGGAAGGCCCGGCGTTGTCGTCGAGGAACTGTCCGAGACCGCCCAAGAGACGCTGGAATGTTTGTACACTGTTGACGACTTCATATTTATTTATTTTCCCTGGCGAGAATGCGGGCTAACCACGGCGGGATTGGGTGATAGTGGAGCATCTCTATCGGATGGTATGATGGGAGGACGGTTAGGCTCGACTCTACGCACACGCACTCTTGCAATTTGGGACTGCGATTGAGGAAGAGGGCTATGCTACGCTAAAGGAATTTGAAGCGGGCTGTGGCAATCGATGCCTCTTGGTGAGAATGTGCGTCGTCCCGACTTAGATGATACCCATTGTTTTCTATCGGAGGAGTAGGCAATCTGCTATGTACATAGTAAGAGACTTGCAAGCCTCGACCGTAAGGCGGAGGGGGGGGACATGAATACATACGACGTATGTAATTACGTGGCGTTGTCAGGATCGTCGCAAACAATAGGTACGGTGCATCATCCAACCCGAAGTTCCTTCTGTTTGACCACCGTGTACACGTAGTTAACGCAATCCACGCGTAAACCACCTAACTAGTGTCAACGCGTCCCTGTCCACCTCCACAACCTACAGCCTCACCTCGCCTCGTCTCACATACACCGCGCCACAACGATGTCCCGAAAACTTGCCCCGTCCATCTACACGACCAAGTCGGCCTTCCTTTCGGATCAAGTGCGCATGCTGAGCATGGTGCCTTCGCCGCCGTTGCACTGGCGCGAGAGTCAGCCGGCCGCGGACGACGAGCACGGCGACCTCAGCGATGCGGTGGTGCGGAGCGTGTTGTACAAGCTCGCGATCGTGGCGCGCAAGCACCACAGCCTGGTGTTCTCGGCCCAGACGCTGAGACACATCGCTGAGCAGGTCGACGCGCTCTACTGGAGCGCCACTGAAGTGGGCCTCGAGGGCGAGGTCGGCGCTGAGGTTGCTGTGCTCAGGGCCGGCGTCGATCTCGGGCTGAGCGAGTGAGTCCCCCAACCCTCCTCCTCCTCACAACGGCCGACTGATGAACGTAGGAATATCGATGCGCTCCCGGAGAGCTACCCCCGCAAAACCGGAGAGTCCGAAGAGGACCTGGAGAGATACCAGACCCTCCGTGCCCGTCTAATGGATGCGAGCGGCGTGCTCCAAGTGCAGAGACAGAAGAGGGACCACTATGCAAGGCTGAGAGATATGATCAGGCCCTTCGAGAGGCCGGTCGAGAACATCCAGCCGAATTTGGTCACTAGGGACGGCGCGCTGAACGCGGAACTGGAGAAGACGAAGACGCTGGCGATGTTGCTGGCCGTCCAGCTCGAACGGGCTGGGATCAAGCTACCGCCGCCGGAGGAGGACAACGACGAGGAGATGGAAGACGACGATGGTGAGGATGGTGAAGAGGAGGAGGAAATGGAGGAGAGGAAGCGGGAGGAGCGGTTAAAGGCAATAATGGGGAAGAAGTGATCTCTTGTATTGTGTTTTTCTATCCGCTGGTGTTGTGGAGTTTCAGTCCTTTTTTCCCCTGATGTCACATTTCGTAGCACCGGTGCCTCTTAGCCATCCCGTTCGTCTGCCGCCCAGCCGGCGGCGACAGAATCAAAGGTTGTAGTTGCCCTAAAGTCAATTCCTGTTCCGCGAACAAACCAAACTACAACCTCAACTTTAACCTCCCCCACAAAAAAACATCAATCAGAACCTCCCCACATTCCCTTCTCCGGCCTCTCTTTCCACAATGGATACCCCCGAAGCGCAAGAGCCTCCGCTAGACATCTTATTGGCGTTCACCACGGTATTTTCCCGTCGCCTCACTCGCCCTCCCTTGGCACGGCAACTGCCATCGGCGATAGGTCCCCGGCCACAGCCACAGCCACAGCCACGAGATCCTCCACTGGTGCGGACGCCAGCGTCCAACGCGCCCACCACTACATTTCGTCCAAAGCAGCAGCAGCGGATACCAGAACCACCGGCACCACAACGCCGCATTCACATTCACCGACCAAATCCGGAAAAGGACGAAGACAAGAACTACACGCTAGACACAGCCGTCATGTTCCCCGCAGGCGCCGGTCACCAGCTGGATTTGAACCACCTCTGGCAGCAAGTACAGGAGCTGTCTGCTGTGCTCGCCGCCAACAGGGAGAGCACCGTTGGGCTCGTCAAGAAGGCGGATGAGATTCGGGTTCGTCTTTTCCCTTTACCCCTCCAGGAGACGTGGCGGGAAAGCTGACAGGAGGTCGGGGGATAGCATAGAGGTGGCGATCCAGCGGATGCAGCGGCGAGTCTCGTCACCGGAAACGGCACAGGCGCGGACTCAATACCGACAGCACGTGAGCTCCACCTCGAGGAGCAGAACAAGTTGCTGCAGCAGGAGATCGTACAACTGCGCGGCGACAACGAGGATCTGGCACTGCTGGCGCAGGACTACGAGACCGTGCTCGAGAAGGTGCTGGAAGGGCTAAGGATATACGCTGTTTGTCCCCCCCCTCTTCTCCCCCTCACATTTCATATCTACATACCCGAGGATTAAAGTCTGACGAAAAGAAACGCCCGTTGCAGCATGAACACAGCATCGCGACGATCAACATCCACTCATCGTACACGAACCAACTCGCCAACGAGCGGGCACAGAACGCGGCGCTGCGGCAGCGCGAGATTGAGAACAACGCGCGACTGTCGACGCTCAGTCAGTTGCTGCGCGAGGCGTACGAGATGGAAACCGCCCCGGACCCCGACATCGTTATCGAGCGCTTGAAGGCGGAGAATGTGGCCCTGAGAGCCGCCCTCGGCGTCGACGAGGATCATGGGTGTGATCATGGTTGGATGGATGAAGTGGATTGAATTGAGCGAGGGGAAATGGGGTTGTCTTTTTTCCTCATTTTCCATTCCTTCCCGTTTTCGATTGTCGCCGTACACAGCTTGCGTTCGCTCGTCCGTGAGCTGCGAATGTTATCGTTTTTCTTGTTGCCATAATTGAATATTAACGATACCATCTACTAGTATATACTCCCCATCGCTCCAAACCCCAAACTTTCTCCACGCTCTGGGGTCATCCTTTTGTTTTTTTTTAAAAAAAATAGAAACTCGCGGAAAGATCGACATATAGGTACTACCCATACCAGGGACTTCAAAAGTGTCCAGACACGCTATAGCCCGGCTCCAGCGAATAACCGTAGGCACGCCACTGCGAGGTTACTGTATGTATCCTTTTTTCTCCCACAAAAAGCCAAGAGCGCGCTGGGAATCATGATAACGCTGCTGAGTCGAAAGATGTTCGGAGGCCATACCCAGGGAGACATCAGCAGCCGTGTCAACGAGGCTGAACGGCCTGTGTCTCACCTGGCCCTTGTTAGCGCATTCGGACGCTTTTGAAGTCCTCTAGTACATACAGGGGGGCGGTTTCCTACCGAATGTGTTGTGTTGTGCTGACCCTGCATCAGGTCCCTACGTGAATAGACGCCCACGGACCGAATGTGGGGGGAGGAGGGGGGGGGATGACCATGATCATTCCTTTTCTGGAGGCTGAATTTCGGATCCCGTCGCTCTTGTATGTAGGCATGTAGGACGAAGTCGATGGAGAGCAGAGGGCCACTTTCGGCCGTTTCCATGCACGATTTATCACTCGATAGGATTCTTCGGGCCCGGGCTCTTTTGCCGGTGGGCATTGGGTGTGCGGGAAATGGTGACCGTCGCGCTTGCGTATTCCAGGCAGCTGGCTGGGGTAGCCGGACTGCAGATTCCAGAGGCCACCAGGCGTGGTGGAGGCCTCTTCGTCAATCGGCTTGATTCAATCCGGAGCTCCTCTCCCTCCCCTCCTTCCCTCCTTCCCGGCCCGTCTAGCAGCTGAAATAGCCCTAGCCAAATGTTTGGGCGCTTGATATGTGTCAGATTTGGGGTCCAACTCGGGGAAAAACAACACCACAAAAGATAAAAAAACTACTGTACCAGAGATTCCCGCATGGTCACCCACTGCAGTACTAACCTGGCGATACCTTGCTTAACTAGGGCTGAGCGGACGGGAAGCTGTGTATTCAAGGTTCTACGACCGTAAGCTGCCAGTCATCTTCGTGAACGGTTTATGGGCGGAACCTTGCTGGAGCGGAGATGTTGCAGCTTCGTAAACAGCTCGCCGCTGGCCCTGCCGCGGACGAGTCACGGATTGGAGCGTTAGGAGCACCATAATGGCCTAGGTTCCCTTGAACTGCCTCGAATCATTTCCCACCATCCGATACATTTCTGGCTCGTAACATTTGAACAACTCGGCCCGTTCAACAATACCCGTATTCATTCCCTCGTACGCACATACTGTACATACAGGCGATTTTTTGTCCAGCAAACAAGTGATCAGTCCTCGGCCAATTCTGCCCTATCTGCTCCCGGTTCGAATGACACCCAGAGTCAACACAGTCGGCCACTGTCCCCGTCGGCGCCCGGGAGGCGTACTACTCTAGATTCGATTATGGTAAATTGGAAAGCGAAGCCATGAATTGGATCCTGAGAAAGTATATCATAGCTATTGGGATTGCTTGACAATCTGAATAATCAACTATAAAATGTAGTATACTGTTAACTGCATGAGATGGTACAGACAGTGAAAAAACGATATCGGCAGGACTCGAACCTGCAGCCTTTGGCAGTCAGCCGCTTTAAGCACCGGAAGCCAACGCGCTACCATTGCGCCACGACACCATTGGATGTCAACTTTGATGGGCATTACTATGTTGTAAATTATCGTTTGGTTCCGAGGAAATTGAAAGCATGCTGTGCACAGCAGGCGGCGGGCTTGTGGTAGAGATCTAGGCAGCCATCTATCGACACGTTGGAAAGGTTGCACGCTGCGAAGCCTTCCAGTAGATAGTCTGCACGGTAATCTCCTGCGGCATTGTGTTGTTTGCCGCTGCAAGGAGTGAAGACAGTGGGTCAGATAGTACGGAGTTATTTGGGTCTGGTAGTCTAACGGGACGGAAACACCAACCCCCTCACATGTAGATAGGCGCGTTTTCTCATATCTTAAGAGTTGATGGCATGTGTCATTCACTAGCTCAATCACTCGTAAACTCACATAGTTCCCGTTGCAATATCTCACTCGTTCTGCTTTGTCATGTGAATCGCGTCATATAAATATATTCAGACTTTCCACTTTTCCAGCCTTTCTCTCTGAGACAATACAATACACACAACACTTCATCGTTCCATCAAACCTCCATCATAATCTTGACAGTTCTCCCTATGTGCGACCTCGATTGCCATCGCCGTATTTATGTCTCATTATCTACCCCACCATGATACCAGATAGAAATTTTGAGCAACCCAAACGCCAATAGGAAATATGCAAAACATGCCCGCGCCATCACTCCTTCGCAACAATCATCGCTTCTCTCTGGGGTATCCTCCGCGAATCCTTCTTCTTTGAGTGGCGCCGCCTGTTTTCATCTCTGCGCTTGATCGATGCTAGTTCTTCCTTCTTTATCTCTCCGGCCTTCTTGATCGGCTGCGGCACGTGGCGGTGGCGAGATATCCGCTTGATCTCCGGCATGTGCTTGTATCGTTCCTTGAGCGCGGCATCGTACTCCAGTTTGGTACGCTCCTTGGCTGACCGGACGTGCGAGCGCTCGGACGCCTGTGCACGCCACAGGCGGACGTTGCCGTCGTCGGAGCCGGAAAGGACATAGCGGGTATCGGTCGTGAAGGCAACGGAAAAGACACGCTGCATACGCTTGGTGTGATATACGTCACTGTAGTGTTCCAAATTAGCACCCGGGAGATCCGGTCGATGGGTGGGATGGCTGCCTACCGGGAATGTCCTTCCCGCGCCCTGTAAATCCTCACTGTACGATCATAACTTCCAGTCGCCAGCTCTTCGCCCGTGGGCGAGTAGTCCACATCCATGACTGCAGCCACGTGGTCCTTGAGGATGTTCAGTGCTCGGTTCATCTTGCGCATATCGAATATGTAGACGTTATGGTCTTCGTTCGCTGCTGCAAAATTGAACGCCTCCATAGGGTTCCAGCAGATCTGGTTGCTCCTCAACGCCGTGGTGATCTTTGACAGCGGCGAGTTGGTGCGAAGATCGTACAGGATCAACGTCCGATCACCGCCAGCCGAAGCTAGAACAGACGTCTCGCTCTGGTTGAACTTGACGGTCGTGATGGTGTCGGCGCCCCACTGCAGCGTCGTAACCGGTTTCTGCCGGCTCCAGTCCCAGATATCGACGGTAGACGAGGCGGTGGCGAAATTCCGATCGCTGCGATGGTGCGAAACGGCATTGAACGCACCGGTACCAAAGTACGTCGTCACCGGCGTATTGTTCCCATTGCCGTTCTGCTCAGGATCCCATAGCTTGACCGTACGATCGCTCGCACACGACAGAAGCCTGTTGTCACCGCCCACGGATGTAAAGCACATTCCCTTGACAACCCCCTCATGTGCGCGCACAGCCATAATTTCCTTCCGATTTGTCAGGTCCCAAATCTTAACCTCGCCATCGCCGGAGCCGGAAGCGACCCGGTCCAACTGTCGCAAATCTTTCGCAAAGCTGTAAACTCCGTCGATATGGCCATTGCCCAACTGCGCGATGAAAGGCTTTGCGAACATCCGCTCCATCTTGGTCGCTGTCAGGGCGCGCGTATATTCGCGTGCCTTCTCGAAGGGATGCAGTTCTGGGTCCAGGTTGCGCGGTTGCACCACCGCCGTAGTCCCAACGGGATTGTAGGCTTCGGCTGAGCGAGAAAGGGCTTTGATTTTCTATCATTCTGTTAGTGGAGATGAGGCGGAATGGCAAGAAAGAAGACGAGGAGAGCTTGCCATGATGTGTGGTTGTTAGACGCGGAATTGGAAGGTTGAATACGGGAAACTTTTGATGGAAATTCTTTTGTGTGTAACTAACTACGCTAGAATATTTTAGGCTTGGTACAAAATTCGCACCGAGTGATACATACATAGTTACGAGATGGAGAGCTCGTCATGAATTGAGGACTGTCCGTTCTTTTCTGTATGTAGAACGGCCGAGCCATTCCGCGGTCAAAATGTCTACGACCTAATATCTGACTCGGGTCACAGAAATGGTACCCGGAAGTTGACCAGAGACCACCGCCGTGATACCGCCGGGTAATAATTGCGGGGAAGTCCTGCTCCATGCAGCATTGCTTCGGAGCAACCCCCCCCACTGTGACTCGCGTTTCTTTTCACCTCCTCCACCACGCTTACGGCTCAAAACCAAATGCCTCGCGATCCACTAATCGGCCTGGTTGGCAAGCCGTCGAGCGGCAAATCCACCACCCTCAACTCGCTGACTGACGCCAGCTCAAAGGTTGGTGAGTGCGCCGAACCTATTCGGTCTTGATGGCGGAGCTGACGCACGGCATTAGGCAACTTTCCGTGAGCACTCCTCGAATCCCCAACCAAGACCCCCGGAAGTAAGGATCCGCGTTGCTGAGCTTGAGTTACGCGCCGCAGGTTTACCACAATCGACCCGCAGCGCGCCGTTGGGTACCTACAGATCGTGTGTCTCCAGCATCCACCACAGCTTCGCACGCTTACGCGAAATCTATAGGACTGCGCCTGCGCGCGCTTCAACAAGCAAGAGCACTGCAAGCCAAACTACGGCAGCTGCAAGAACGGCAAACGAAGCGTTCCGATCGAACTGCTCGACGTTGCGGGACTAGTACCGGGCGCCCACGAGGGTCGTGGTTTGGGAAATAAATTCTTGGATGACCTCCGACACGCAGATGCGCTCGTGCATGTCGTCGACGTCAGTGGGACTACAGATGCAGAGGGGAAGGCTACACGTGGTTATGATCCTAGTGAGGATATCGTGTGGTTGCGCGGCGAGATTGTGAGATGGGTGCTCGGCAATCTTACGGAGAAGTGGGGGAGCATCAAGAGGAGACATATCGCGACGAGTAGGGTTCCGTTCTGGGTGGGGAATGCGAAGGACAGAGCTGATGGGGAGCAGAGTCGAATGCAGTGGATACACTGCAGGGACAGTTCTCGGGATACGGATCTACGTCCGCGATTGTCGCTCGGTTTCTTGATAAGATGGGACTCAAGACTCCTTTGGAGACATGGAGCAGCGACACGATCGAGGCGGTAGTGAACGCTTTCATAGACGAAAAGTTCCCTACCGTGATTGCTCTCAACAAGATCGACCATCCAGACGCAGACAAGAACATTGCCAAGATTGCGAAGAAGCAAGATCCACGATCCATCGTGCTGTGTTCCGCCATCACTGAGGTGTTCCTCCGGAAACTCACCAAGCAGGGCTACGTGCGCTACGAGGAGGGCAGTGAGTTCGTGGATACCAGAGACGATCTGATCGCCGATGGTGATCCCGACGGTGGTGGGTTGAAGGAACTGGACGAGAAACTCAAGCAGAGGATCGAGAATCTGAAGGATATGGTGCTATACCGATTCGGATCCACGGGTGTTGTAGAGGTGCTGTCCAGGGCGGCGAAGCTGTTGGGTCTCGTTCCGGTGTTTCCGGTGAGGAATATCCACAGTTTTGGCTCCGGAACGGCCGGTCATACCGCCGTTTTTCGAGATTGCGTGTTAGTTGGGAAGTGAGCTAACAACACCAATCGGGCGGTCGATACATGCTAAAATTTGTGCAGAAATTCTACAGTGCGAGATGCGGCAAGGAAAATCATGGGTGATGTGCCAATAGCATATATAGAAGGTGCCGGAGGCGTACGAGTCGCGGAAGACGAAATCGTCGAGGTGGGAAAGAATGACGTAAGTTCATACGTACTCTTCTTGCGTTTGCTTGAGCTGACAGTCTCTAGGTTTTGTCATTCAAGGTTGGCCGAGTGTAATTCGACATTTGGGGAAACCAGGCAAACTGTAGGATTTTTCAAACTGGAAATACAACGCATACACAGGATCGAGTGCACAAGACAAACGACATGTGTCCTAGTTCTCTGCTGTCTCATCCATCTCACCGCTGTGACTTACTTCGAGTCTACGTCTATGATCAGCTGCCATTCAATTTTTCCGCAACCTTCCAGCTGAGGGGCAGAACGCACTGCTATGGCCCCGCTCATCCTGCATTCCAATCACGGGCTCGGGAGCCTTTGGGTGCCCCTCCTTAGGATCCTTCTTAGCGCCGTTTTCGCCACTGCCGGACGAGTCGCGTTCCCGCATGGCCTGCTTGCTCGAATGCGACTGTACATCGAGCTCGTGGCCCTTCTCGTAGGTGATCGGCGGTGACTTGGTCTGTGGGCCGTAGTGTCGGATCTGCTGGACGATGGCGGCGAGGCGCGTAGAGGTACGGGGTACGGCGCGGACGATGCTTGAGTGGAGCATTGTGGCTGTTGCGGCGATTGTTTGCGGCGGGTTGCTCAATGTGTTCCGTGTATTCTTTAAGGTAGGTTTTATGTTGCCTGGTGGTTGCCGATTACAGGGTATGACGTCGTGATCGGTCGGCAGAAAATCGCGCGTGCTTTACCAAGGCCTCACTCTCCCCATTGCCACTCATGCCCAGGAATGGAACCTCCCCGCAGAACCGGTGTGTCGAAGCTGTGGGCATAGCAATTGGAACTACAGTATTCGAACGTCACTGGTCTAGCATATAATGTCACTCGTCGAAATTGGCTGCGCTTCCGTGGAACGGTAAATCTAGCCACAGGATAGAGCAGTGGTACGACAGAGCCATGCAGGCATGGACAGTGCCGAAAAATCTCATGCATCAATGCGCAGTTGCGATTGACCTTGCCCCGCCTGCGCACCTCGCCCCACAATATCCGGTACCTACACACATACCACGATGCACATCCCACCACTACCCGTATCCTCGCTTCCTCAATTCCTGCATTTCCACACCATAACCCTCAATGGGGTCACGCCGGTCCACCTCGGTGGTTCTCCGATCGACCTCGGGGTAGCACTCACTTTCACATCGCCCCACGACCCGTCTAAACCGCTCCTCCGCGTTTCCCCCACCTTGGTCCTATCCCACGCTACTATCGAAGCAACGTCCAAGTCCGACCGTCACCTCCATGATGTCCTTTCCGCTGTAGGCGCTCTGGCACACAACCCGCGCATTGCTGCGATGCTCTTTCTCCTGCTGCGGATGAGCACCGCTGCCGGCTTGGTCGCGGGGGAGCGGGACGCGTGGTGTGAGTGAGTTCCTCCCCTCCCTTCCAACACTTCCCACAGGGCGACTCACAGCCACGGGGATACAGATATACGCAATATCTGCCCAGGGCTATCCCGCTGCCTACGACATGGACGCCCACCGAACTCGCGCTGCTGACCGGCACCTCCCTCTCCGCCGCGATTGGTGCCAAGTCCCGCTCGCTCGTGGCTGAACTCGACGCCTTCCGCAATGCCACCGCCGAGCTGGCATGGGCACGGAAGGCATGGTGGGGCGGCGATGTCCTCACGCTCGATAACTGGATTCACGCGGACGCTCTCTACCGCTCTCGGTCCCTCGAGCTCCCCGGTCACGGCGCGGCGATGGTGCCGATCCTCGACTTCGCGAATCACGCGGACGCGGAGAAAGCAAACGCCTACTTCGAGATCGACGGGGAGGATGTAGTCCTCCACCTCCGCCCCGGGAAAGAATGGATGGACGGGGAGGAGGTCTGTATAGACTACTCCGACTCTGCCAAGAGCGCTGCCGAGTTCGTTTTCGCCTATGGTTTTATACCTGCAGGGATGCGAAGCGCAGGCGGGATGCTTTTACCGCTGCAGTGCTCCGAGGATGACCCGCTAGGCTGTGCGAAGGACATGGTGTGGGCGCCGGCCTTTTCCCGGGGTGTCAAGATCTCCGAGACTTCGGGGGCGGGGGATAAGGTGGAGTGGGAAAGTGAGTGGGTTTACCTTGTCGTCGCGAACGAGGAGGATGGACTGGAGTTCCAGGTACTGCAGATGAACGATGGCGAGCGGCAACTGCAGGTTTTGCTGGATGGGGAGGAATTGGATCTCGCGACTAGGCCCGGGAGGGTGAAGGAGTTGCTGGAGAGGAAGGAGATGTGGAAGATCTTTGAGCTGCGTGCTGTGGCGACCGTCAAGGCTGCAGTTGACGATGCGCTTTCAAGGCTGCTTGGGGGAAGACATGCTCTCGAGGAGGAGGAAGGGATAGAGTGTAGACCGCAAATGTGGAGCGTCGGTACTAGGCTGAGGGAGCTGGAAGAGACGCTGCTGTTGAAGGCGGCGGAGACACTGGCGGAGGAGGTATCTTCTACCCCCACTCGCTACCTGCACTCCCACCGATCGCCGCCACTAACAGTAACCAGCAAAACACTCTCTTGGAGCATCCCAAAGTGCAAGCGTACCTCTCCGAACAAAGGGAATGGCAATCTCCGGAACCCCGGGGCACGGATGGTGCCGTGGATGCGGGCGGGGAGATCGATTTGTCTTAATATGATATTCACTCTATCGGGCCAGTCTCCCACTTACGCTTTTGTTGGTTATTCAGTGCTCGCATGCGACCAATTTCTGATCATGTCGAGCCTGACTCAGAGAGCTAGGATTGGGGGTAGAGAAAGAATTATACTCTCTGAAGGGCTCGAGAAGCCATAAAACAGCGAAGCAGTCATACTTATTCAAGGACATGCTCGATGAGAGCAGATGATCCAAAAACCACCCAGTCCCTCTTTATAAACATGCCTTGACCAGGGCAGGTGTAGGTTGTTAAGGGCAAGTACAAAGTCCTGGGCATTTTTATGACAGCCCATGTCTGGGAGGTTTCTATTCTATCCCAAGAAAATGATGAGATTATAGACATCTCAGGTCTATCTAAGGAGTTTTTAGTCTCCCACTTACGCAACGGGCTCGTCTATCCAACCTGGCGTCGATCAGGAGTGATGCGACGCGAATCGGGTGGTATATCTACATACTGTAGATGCACTAAATCGAGACATCCCTTCCTGGCCGTCGTATGCAGCCGCACCAGCTGCCGTGCCAGATTGAGTGCCGAAGGTCGGTTCGATCTAGTAGATAGCAATCTTTACATATGAGCCCCCGCGGGCGAGTGAGAGCTTGTCCATATCCACGAACGATCGCTCTCGACTTCGTCCGAATCTCTCACGGAGCTCGCAAAGCCCATCCTTACATACATGAACACCCTCACACTCCTCCTCCCTTCCTCTGCTCCCTCCGCTTCCCCACAGAAACTCCGCCTCCCTCCGCCTTCTGCCCCCATTCCCCTCTCCCGCCGCGCCGAATACGGTACATGCACCATACGTACACATGCTGCTTCAGGAACGCAGTGCCCCCCCCCGAGAGAGAATCTCGGATTTGAGTTGCGCTTGCGATCGGGACGTATGCGTCCGCAAGCACGCATGTACGCACAGCAGGAAGTACTCTTACTATTGAGGTGTGCATGCACAAATCCGTGCAGTCCTCCGACATTTACACGCCTATATAGAAATTATGTGAGGTTTTGCAATCTAGGTCGAGTGTTGCACCAAGGGGTGTTCACATGCTCTTGGCAGTTCAGAAGTGCGAGGTTTATCAAAATCTATGCATGTAGCCGAAGACCTCCGGATCCCCACACCAGACTCAACTCACCTTCCTCACAACAAAGAGCTGCCGAACGAAGACAATTCAGATGTCGCAAGTAAGAGAGCGATCAGCGGGTGATGGCGGACACTACCAACATGGGCTAGTCACAGCTGCATATATACACTCCACATACAATCATGTGGTGCATGGTAATACCCAAGTACCCTTATCCGTCCACAGTCTGGACTGTGCACCGCGACAGACGGACAGACAGGACAGAAACAGACGCACGTTCTGGGCTGACTGGACGTGGCGAGTTTCCACGATTTGTCCCTCACGTTCTCTGCTTCCGGAAAAGGTCCTGGATGACGCCCACATGGCATCATGCTATTGCGGCCGGCCATCCTCGTGAGTACGTATCAATGATGTAGATCGACCGAGCAAAGAGGGCCGCGACTCGTTGGCCGTGAGCCATGAGAATTCGCAGTCCTCTGGTTTGCTTGTCTCCATCGTCACCACCGGATACCGGATGGACTACCGAACGGGGGAGGGGAGGCTCAGAAAGAAAGAGAGGGCTGCGAATTGTAGTGGGAAAGAGCGAGACGCCCACGGGTTGTGGGCGACGGGCTTGACGGTATCAACGTATGTTCCGCGCCAACATGTGGGGTTGGGTTGGTTCCACAATGGTTCATTGTGAGGAATGCTGCGGATTCTCCGGGGGCCTCGTCACTCGCACAGCCATGGGCGAAGAGATCCCATCCTGCCAAAGGAGCGGTCTGGACAGGACGGGGGGAAATCATGGTGGGTGGCCGGGCAGCCTGTTGAGGTCATGGTACGAATTGGAGTTGCAGTTCCTTCTGTCTTTGTGCTGGAGCATTCCCATCCATCTTGCTTGGTTCCCAAAGGTACCCATGCACGCATTCGTTGCTCAGCCTTCAGAACCCTAGACCAAGTGCGCGCCAGCTGCCTGTTCCCCCGCCATCAAGGTGTGCGCTCCTGCTTGCCCCAGTCCGGGCAGGTGTGTACCTATGTGGTTATGGTGCAATCGTGGCTAGGCCGCCACCAACCAGGTTCGTCACCACCAGGGATATAATATACCTGCGCTCCGATCGATACTGTAGCTGTGTCCCGACCTGCCCCGGTGCGCGGGTTGGTCTCGATCGGCTTCACAAAGGTCATGCTTCTGGCGCCCAAACTGGCAGACCGAGTCTCCACCAGCGGCGGCAGTCTCCGCCGTTCTCTTTCCCGTGCGGAGCATCCGTTGCGAAGACATGTTCCGGTCCTATCCTCTCAAACCCTCCCCGCCCCAGACCCGTTGCGGTTGCGCTGGACAGGGCATTCAGCGGTCTTTAATCGGGCCTCGTCTCCATCACCTCCCATAGATAGATACCCGTTTCCCCTCTCGATGGCCATGTGCGGTCGTGTTACTGTCGTACGAATCGCAGCATCCCATCCCATCCAACCCGCATACTTCCGTTCGGATGCCGCTTCGCTCCGCAGATACGAGTAGATAGCCGACAATACAACCGTCGGATTGCGTGCTCCTTTCTGGGCGCCCAACGATGCCGAGATCTTATGGCGTTGGAGGTACATAGAATGTGGTGATTTGAAACGAGTGTTGATGATCGGAGCAGTGCCTAGTTGCAGACCTAGGTGCAGTGGTAGGGTAAGGCGCGGTGCTGTCAGCGTTCGAGTGACGATTGTTGTGGCCGATCTCTAATATTGGGTCACCAAGCGTGACTCGTGAGGGTACCGATTGAGGCTTGTAAGCGGCTCTGCGTCGAGGCTGGTGGCTGGTGGCATAGGTAAGTGCTGTGGGTTAGGGCCAATTTAGCCTGGAACAGTATGCCAATATTTTTGTCGTGGTGGGAACAATTGACAACAGCGACAACAGCGACAACAGCGACAACAGCGACAACAGCGACAACGGCGACAACGGCGACTACGGCGACTACGGCGACTACGATAGCAAAGATGGAGGCACCCGCAATGCCGAACAAGAAGCGAGTTTGTGAAGTCGAGGTTGCGAGGACGGCGAAGAAGGCGAAGTTACGCCTTGATGAGCTACCGTGGAAGGAGGTGAAGATGCCGGATCGTCTTGGCGACGTGGAGGGCTTCTTTGGCCTCGAGGAGATCGATGGCGTGAATGTTGTCGCAAACGAGACCGGCACGGTGGAGTTCCAGGTACGGTGGCAGATGCAGATGCAGTTGAGAGTTCGGCACTGATGATCGTAGTTAGCGGATAAGAGACCGGCAAAGAAGGCAAAGAAGTCCAAACCCGCGCGCAAGTCGGCGCCGGCTCCCGAAGACAATGGCAGCGATGACGGTCGTGAGGATGAAGAAGAGTGGGCCGGAATCAGTGATGCTGAGCAGGAAGCTGTGGAAAAGGGAGCGCGGCCTGCACAGCCTGGAAACATGGAACCCAAGAAGGGCGATAAGAAGAACGATGCAAAGGTCAAAGACAAAAAGGCGCAGCGGTTGGCGGCAAAGGGGAAGCTCGAGAACCAATTCGCTTCACTCATGGGGGACCGTCCTGATGATTCTGATGCCGAAGATGGTAATGAGCGTTTCCGCACTGTTGCATCGTACGGTAATGCTGACATCACGCCTCCAGTCGACCTTCCCGAATGGGAGGCACTCAACCTCTCGCCCCAGACCCTCCGCTCCCTCTCAAAGCTTAGGTTTACCTCCCCGACACTGATCCAGTCCTCGGCCATGCCCCACATTCTCGCCGGCCACGATGTGATAGGGAAAGCAAGCACTGGTTCGGGAAAGACGCTCGCGTTCGGTATTCCCGTCCTCGAAGCTTTCCTGAAGTCCAGTGCAGCATCGTCCGAGCTCGCGAACGCCGGCCGACCAATGAAGCAAACTACGAGACTTCCTATGGCGCTAGTTCTTTCTCCTACTCGTGAACTTGCCAAGCAGCTCAGCGACCATCTCAGAATATTGGCGGCGTTCGTGCCGGATTTCACGGTTGTAACCCTCACAGGTGGACTGTCGCTGCAGAAGCAGCAGAGGCAACTGACGCAGGGCACTGGCGCGGATGTCATCGTTGCTACCCCGGGCCGCCTATGGGAGGTTGTCAGTGAAGGTACTGGCTGGATTGATAAGCTCAAGCGCGGATTAAAGTTCTTGGTGGTGGATGAGGCCGATCGGCTGTTGCAAGAGGGGCACTACAAAGAGGTGGAAGAACTTCTCAATCTTCTTCAGCGTGAGGACGGGTCGGAGATTGAGGACGCAGAGGAAGCCGATGTCGAGGATCTGGACGTTGCTGGATTCCAGAAAAAGAAGCCTAACAAGAAAAGGAAGATTCTTGCGTCAAAACGGCAGACGCTGGTTTTCTCGGCGACATTCCATCAGGGGTTGCAGCAAAAGCTGGCGGCGAAAGGTGGCAAAAAGAATTGGGCGAAGGAGAGCGCTGGAGATCTGATGGATAACACCGAGAGTTTGGCTTATCTACTGAAGAAGCTCGACTTCAGGGAAGAGGCACCAGTATTCGTTGATGCCAACCCAGCTGGGCAGATGGCGTCAAGGCTGCGTGAGGGCATCATTGAGTGCGGGGCTATGGAGAAGGTAGTTCACCTCGAAGAAGCTTGTGATGTCTGTACTGACTAGCTATAGGACTTGTATCTCTACTATCTTCTCCTGCGATATCCGTGCCGGACTCTGGTATTCACCAACTCAATCTCATCCGTAAAACGCCTAGCACCGTTTCTGTCCGAATTAAACCTGCCAGTCAACCCGCTGCATTCCAACATGATTCAGAAGGCACGCATGCGGAATCTAGAGCGCTTCTCGTCACCATCTAGTCCCAATTCCATCCTCATTGCCACAGATGTCGCGGCCCGCGGACTCGATATCAAGGGTGTCGAGATGGTTATCCATTATCACCTGCCCCGTACTGCGGACATGTATGTGCACCGCTCCGGAAGAACTGCCAGATCGGATGCACGGGGTGTCAGTATTCTGCTCTGTTCTCCCGAGGAAGTTGCAGGTGTCCGGCGCCTGGTCGGTAAAGTCCACGACGAAAGCGGCAAGAGCACTGGAAAGTACGCCATGAAGAGTTTCGACGTCGACCGAAAACTTGCGGACCGTCTCAAAAGACGTGTAATTCTTGCCAAAAAGATCTCGGACAGCACGGCAGAGAAAGCAAAGAAGAGCAAGGAGGACGATTGGCTCAAAACAGCGGCGAGTGAGCTCGGCGTTGACTATGACAGTGATGAGTTTAACGCTCTAAAGGTGGGGAAGAAGGGTCAGCGAGGCAAGGTGAAAAGGGAGAAGGCGGCCAGCGTGTCCAAAGCGGATATGGGGGCCTGGAAGGCCGAGCTGAGGAAACTCCTGAAGCAGAAGGTCAACAGCGGGTTCTCGGAGCGGTATTTGACTAGCGGGACCGTGAACATCGCGAAGTCTCTGCTCGACGGAGTGGAGATGCATGACAGCATCCTAGGTGTAGAGAAAAAGAGCGCAATAGACGAGGCTATGTGGTAGATAATGATAATAGCATTGCGGTTCATTTTCTCACTCTCTTGTGACGTCTTCGGCTTACCGAGTTCCCAGGATTACGCAAACTAGCGGGTTGATTGTAGAACGTCTTGGCCAGTTGAGCCGCACCTGTACCAGTGCAAGGAGGCATTAGTTACGTACACGCGCAGCTTGCCATGACCCAAATTTCTTCAAACCACTACCATCAACTTCCATCATCCTAAGCTCCACCTCTCCATCTAGATACCTCCGGAATCCATCTTTCCATCATCCTCACAGCCTATCGGTAACGAAATCCCGTCATAATCAGTACTCCGGAGATCGCAGAAAGCAGCAATGCCCGGCTTGACTTCCGCCGCTGGTCTTATCGGTCTCCTCGACGAACCCGACGAGCACCTCAGATCCTTTGCCCTTCTTCAGCTGGATAAACACGTTCATCAGTTCTGGCCGGAGATCGCAGATGAGGTTTCAAAGATGTGCGTTGCTTGTTTGCCGCCGAGTCCTACTTACCTCCATGTGCTGCTGGGTCCAGGGCCGCCTCCATCGTCAGACGTTTCTACCGCTGCGTTCTATAGCGGCGTCTTCTCCAAATCCATGTGCTGTGCGAATGGCGACTAATTGTTTGTGCTGGGTTTAGTGAGATCCTCTACGAAGATGAGACGTTCAAACAACGAATGCTCGCCGCCTTGGTAGTTTCAAAAGTTTACTACCACCTCGGCGAATACGATGAATCCATGATGTTTGCTCTTGGTGCTGGCAAGCTGTTCGACATCTCCTCAAAGGACGAGTACGTGGAGACGATAATTTGTACCGCCCCCTCCTCCCCAGTTGTTCTGGAGGAATGCGGATTGCTGACTTCGGGAAACAGCAAAATTTATCGAAGAATACATCTCCATAACTTCGAAGAATGATGGGCTACAACATGCTATGGCTGATCAGATTGCTGCCAACTCGGAAGAACCGACATCAGTGGACCCCAGATTACAGGACATCGTTGAGCGACTGTTCCGCAGTTGCTACCGGAATGAAGATTACAAGCCGGCAATTGGCATAGCGATCGAGGCACGGCGACTAGACGTTGTGGAGGAAGGAATAATGCTTGCGGGCCGGCGAGGTTCCAACAGCAAGGGGAAGTCGCTTTCATCGGACGGTGAGGGGAAGAAGGACTTGGCGGTAGAATTGATGGAATATGTGTTGCATATCGCCATGGGAGAGGTTCAAGAGATAGGACTTAGAGAGCGGGTACGTAGTTGTTCTGTGGATCGCATGGATCGCTTGCCACTGACATCCATCATAGCTCCTGCGTCTTCTGGTCAAGCTCTTCCTGGCTCTTCCTTCACCCGACTACTTTTCCATCAGCAAGTGCGTCATACATCTGAACGACACGGCACTGGCGGCGAAGATTCTGTCAGACCTGGTACAGAAGGAAGACTCAAAGTCATTGCTTGTGGCATACCAGATCGCCTTTGATCTGGACACCTCCGCAACTCAAGAATTCCTACAAAAGGTCATGGCCGACCTACCGGGTGCTGATTCGGAAGAACCAGACAGCGCGGCAGCCACTGCTGGCAGTGACACTGTGGCTACAGATTTAACTGAAGATTCTAAGAGCGCAAAGCACTACCGGGCTATCCGGCAGATCCTCCGTGGAACAAAGAGCATAGAACTTTCACTCGAGTTTCTGTACCGGAACAACAGGACGGATATGCAAATCCTCAACAAAATCAAAGATTGCCTTGAAGCGCGCACATCGATTTTCCACACAGCTCTTACTTTCGCCAATGCCTTCATGCACTCCGGTACGATGGTGGACAACTTTTTCCGGGACAACCTTGACTGGCTTAGTAAGGCAGTCAACTGGTCCAAGTTCACAGCTACCGCTGCATTGGGCGTGATCCACAAGGGAAACTTGAGTCAAGGCATGAAGCTTCTGCAGCCGTACCTGCCGCAGGAGGGTGTCTCCAACGGTTCCCCATATTCACAGGGTGGAAGTTTGTATGGTTTGGGACTGATCTACGCCAACCATGGTACCGATGTTGTCGAGTTCTTGAGGAAGCAGTTCAATGCCACCCAAGACGAGGTTGTGCAGCATGGCGGTGCTCTTGGCCTTGGTGTTGCGGGTATGGCCACCGGAAACTCGCCGCTGTACGAAGAACTGAAGGGCGTCCTGTGGAGCGACTCGGCCGTTGCCGGAGAAGCCGTTGGTCTGGCGATGGGATTGATCATGTTAGGCACGGGCAACGTGAGCGCCATAGAAGACATGATGCAGTATACGAGCGATACGCAACATGAAAAGATCATCCGCGGTCTGTCACTCGGCATGGCTTTGATCATGTTTGGACGTCAGGAAGCTGCCGACGAGCTCATCAACTCGCTGCTCGATAGCCAGGACCCCATCTTGCGTTACGGTGGTATTATGACCATCGCCCTAGCGTACTGCGGAACTGGGAGCAACAAGGCCATCAGGAAACTGCTTCACGTTGCCGTCAGCGATGTAAATGACGATGTCCGTCGCGTATCCGTAATGAGCTTGGGCTTCATTCTCTTCCGGAAGCCGAGCGCAGTTCCCCGGATGGTCGAACTGCTGAGTGAGAGCTACAACCCCCACGTCCGATACGGTGCCTCAATGGCCCTTGGTATCGCATGCGCTGGTACTGGCCTCGATGAGGCTATTGACCTCTTGGAACCCATGATCAAGGATCCTACCGACTTCGTGCGACAAGGTGCCCTCATTGCAATGGCCATGATTCTCGTCCAGCAGAACGAGCAGATGAACCCCAAGGTTCCTCTCATTCGGAAAACATTCGAGAACATGGTCGCCGACAAGCATGAGGACGCGATGGCAAAGTTCGGTGCCGCCCTGGCACTGGGTATCATTGACGCAGGCGGCCGGAACGTTACCATTGGTCTGCAGACCCCCACCGGCAGTTTGAACGTTCCTGCAATCGTTGGAATGACTGTCTTCACGCAATATTGGTACTGGTTCCCATTGACCCACTTCTTGACTCTGTCATTCACCCCTACCGGTCTCATCGGTCTGGACGAGGATTTGAACGTAAGGCCCATCGTCCACGTGGGTTTTGCATGTACTGACTGGTCTGCAGATCCCCGATTTCAAGTTTTGGTCAAACACAAGACCGTCTCTGTTCGACTACCCGCCAAAGGTCGAGGAATCGGCTACCAGGAAAACCGAAGAGCTGACCACTGCGGTCCTGTCAACAACTGCCAAGGCGCAGCAACGGGCGAAGCGTGCAGAGAAGGAGAAAGCGGCCAAGGAGGCTGCTGCAGCCAAGGCTGATGGTGAGGCGATGGACGTTGAGCCCACCACATCAACGCCAGCCACCCCAGGACCGCCCGCAGACGAGAAGATGGATATAGACGAGGAAACCAAGGAGGGCGAAGGTGACAAGAAGGAGCTAGAAGGTGAGAAGAAGGACGGCGAAGGCGATAAGAAAAAGCGGGCAGAGAAGGAGAAGGTCGGGTACGAGCTTAGCAACCTTTCGCGAGTGCTCCCGGAGCAGTTGCGGCACATCAGCTTCTTGGAGGACGGCCGGTACGAGTCTGTCAAAAAGGTGTGTTACTTATTCCATCATATTCCGTAGCCTCGGAGCGAACACTGATCTTTTTGTAGCCAACCGGTGGTGTCTTGTTACTTTTGGACCGCAGACCAAACGAGGACGTCCAGTTGATGGAGGTGAAGAGTCGGAAATCGGCAACGCAGCCAGCTGGTGCCGCCGCGGGTGCCGCAGCTGCTAGTGCCGCAGTGGAAGAGGTAAGTGGTGCGCAAGCGGCCGTCGACATCCTCAACGCCGAGGACGACGACGATACCGAAGACGCGCCGCTGCCGGATCCTTTTGAGTACGACACCGACAGCGATGAGTAGACCGGAGCCGACGAAGCTTTTGTGTAATCAGTAGTATAGTTACCTTCCTTTCGTCGTATCCTATATGCATGGCTGTTTTGTTGCTGTTTTGCTTTCATTTGCGTGCGTTCTTCTGGGCTTTGGATGGGGGATGTTTCTTATACAGCGCGTTTGATGTTTGCCCCAATAAACGATCGACTGGGCGACAATGCGATGAATTGGGATCGACCCTGACACCGACAACCGAGTGATCGGCCGGAATAACTTCGCATACACGTCACTCGATCGCGAAAAGTTCTTCCCTAAAATCGCCGCAGAAAGGGTGATGGCCGTCGGCGTGGTCTCTAGGACGGCGGTTCGGTAAGACTTCTTCGCCAACGTCCCCCAACCGCAGCGACTTTGTGCATAGGTACAATTTTGGATGTGTACTCCAGCAGCATCAAACGGACCATCCGTTCGGCCAAGAGACGCCCACTCCTGGATACCTATTCTCTGCCCGCAATATTCCCTTTCAAGCTGCGTGAATTTGACGACCCCGTCGACCTCCGTCCATTCATATCTTGTGGGCGGAGCAGGCCTAGTATGACCCTTGTAAGAAAGGGGGCCTTTTTTATATAGTAATTCGACAATATATAATCCTACTATTTCGCACTGCAAACGTAGCAAAAGTAAATAACACATCGGGATGGTTGAGATTTTTGCAAGCGGGTGGAAGTGACACCTTTTTCGGTGTAAAAATAATGCTCCCAGCGTGTAGTATAGATATACAGACCTTTTGATATGGGAAGCCGAAGTACCGATACTTCGTCACGAAATCAGGACGGCAAAAAGAAGTGTTTCTACACGTCGACTGCAACTCGCTACCCACAACACCTGTGAGGACGTACTTTCCTCGAAACTGGCAATTCTATCTCGTGAAAGTGAGAAGCCCTCAAGCCGAAACTCAATACTCAGGGAGTTGTGATTCTGCCCATGTTTATAAGTCATAATTGATGAAAATAGAATACATTTCAAGCGTCAACCACAGGTGGGTGGCCTGTATGGTTCAATCGGTTCTACGAGCAGGAAGTTTCAACCGTCAAACGTATATATAACCGCTCTCTCACGGCTTTACGGTCAACTGCTAGAAATGGTCGTAACAGGCTCAGCCTCTTCTCATCGTTGGAAGGACTCGCAACATATGTATGGACTTCAAGCCAATTGTATCATGCAGCACCATGCCGAAAGCGTTGTACCCAGAGACACGAGGTGCACGAGTGACGTCATTTAAAGGTACATTTGCAAAGTAATGTTGATTTTTTTTTTTTAAAGATAAGTATGGACTTGCAGATCGCGACTTTGTCTGTCGGAAAATGCCGCGAGGACGCTCAACCGAAGAAATTATCCCGCAATAGATATCACCAATTTAAAAAAAAAGACCTTACATAAGTATGTAGATGCTAGATATGTACACACCCCGCTTGCCAGCGATCAATCGCAGCGGTCCGATGGTTTGGGTCCGTCACTCAACGTCGAACACCACCCGGCCAGTCTGCTGCCTGCATAGATACGCTGCACTGGAAACCCCGTCTTCAATATGATAACTAGAGCTAGTTAGCGGAGAATGCATACGATTCCAAATCACATGATTGTTTTATTTTTTCCCATGGTGCGTTCGTATTCAACGGTATCTAGATGATGAAATGGGGCCGAGATGGGAATTTGTTATCACGGCAAAATAGGTACGAGTAGATGCCATAGGGGAGAGTGATAGTTCTGGTCAGTCAGTAACTACGAAGCAGCGGATGTAACTTGTAAGTGCCCGTGCGAAGTTACTCTGATGGCAAACGTACTACTTACATGTTCCCGTCGAGAGCTGAAACAGCCCCGCCACCGTTGCGGTCATACTGGGTATGGGTGCCCAGAACTGCTTAGAAAATAACGGTTCTCCTCACGTGGTGGGTGAGTTGGTTCGACCCAACATGTACCTGCACCAAGATGTGTCTGTCATGTGAAGAACTAGGAAGATGTTTCGCATACAGCGACGTACGAAGTGGATGGGGGGGGGGGGCTCCGTTTCAACGGTCCCTGTTAGAGCACGATACTTAGACCCCTTTTCGGAATTAGCAAATTGCCTTGTTTTCGAGCACGATGCTTTGCCCGGTTAACGTATGACGTCATAACAGTACCTATGATATCATCCATCACAACGAACTGCGACCTCCAAGGGAACAAGAACCAAGTATGTACTTTGGCTGCTGCTGCAACTCTTTATAAGGACTTCTACCATATCTTCGGACCTCCCCCTACCTACCAATAAGCACAGCACATCTTCACACACGCACAACACGAACAAAACAACCAACCAACCAACACACACACACATCAACGATCATGTCTGCCGATAACCAGCAACCCTCCACTGTCAAGTCCTACGTTGGCTCTGCTGCCGCCACGGTGCAGAACGTCGTCGGCTCTATCACCGGTTTGTCGTTCCTATCTTTTTTTTCTCCCCCATCGTGCTTGGTTGCTCTTAGAGTACCTACTGACCGCGTGTTTTTCCCAGGCAACCCGATCGACAAGCAAGCCGCGGCGGACAAGCACGTCGCTGCCAACGCCGAACGCGACGCGTCTCGCGCTGGCGCCAAGGCCGGCCCGCTCAACTTCTCGACCTCGGGCGTGACGGTCGACAACGAGGACCGTGTCGGCGGCAAAAGGGACCAAGTCGTCGGCTCCGGCAAGGAGTTCGTGGGCAACGCGCTCAGCAACGACTCGCTCGTGCGCGAGGGCCGCCGCCAGAACGATGAGGGCCAGGGCCGCGAGGCCGCCGGCCAGGTCAAGGACTACGTCGGAGGCGTTGCCGACAGGGTCACTGGCACTATCGGATCCGTCGTCGCCGGCGTCACTGGAAACCCCGAGGCTCAGAGTAAGTTCCACTCCTCTCCCACCGCGCGAATGGTGGATGGCAAAGGGATGTATGGGTGGCTGATGCGAGGGTAATCACCCAAACAGATGCATACCGCAACCAGCACGATCAGGGAAAGACGAACGTCCGTGGCGTCGAGGCCGACATCACCAAGAACTAGATTGTTTCTTTTGATTTTTCCCGCCCGTCTGACTTGTCCCTTGAATTTTCCAGGGGGGAATATGGTCGGGATGATCAGGCGCTTTATGGGGTTGATTTTTGCTTTCATTAGGTTTTGGTCGGTGTCAATTTCGTTCTTCCCTTTTCCCCTACGGAATACAATATGTACTCGATCTTCATTATTATCGGGATAGCCTTGTCAGCTGCTTGGCGCAGCGAGTGATATCTGATGAGTACGCCCGCAGCATAGCGGGGAAGGGTGATGAAATAAGCTGGGAATAGGGAGTTTCTCCGTACTCTCCTGCTGCCGTCTACCAGATATGTACAGTCAAGACATTTGCAGTGGCAGGAGGCGCTGGTGGTGTCTTCTGGCCGACCACATGAAAAGTCAGTGCCAAGGCGCCATGCCGCTGACGAGGCTGAACCTTGTCAGCCTAGCTAAGAACACTCCCCTCCCCCACCACCCAACGCGGGAGTTGCAGCATAGTGGAAGAGAAACATGTGAACATTTCTACGTTTTCCATTATCTATTTGGTGGTGTCATGGTGGTGTTATGAATATGTAAGGGTTCGAAGTGGAGGATATTTGGTGTCGCTTGGCGGACTTTGGCGATGCAGCTGCCTGGTCAGGCTAGAGTCTTTTAATCTACTCTAGAGTATATATGTATGACCACATGTAACACTATCTATACGGAGACATCCATCTGTGCGATCTGTACTGCTTTTCAGCACACTCGCGCTGCTTTACAGTTGGGCCGCTGCCAGCTTTTTCCCTGAAGGGGCCACTGTCAGGTATTTCCAGTCTAAAGCTGCGTCGCTGCCGACTGTTCTTTTTGCTGGAACCGACCGCTGACTCGCTAACAGACAGCTTTGGACATACGCGCTCTTTTGGAAAGGAACTGGGCTTTGCACACCTCCGCGATGCCCTGCCTTCGAACGGGGAGCGGCCTACGGGCGTTGTACATACATATGTAGAGTGACCGGCACGGCGATTGCAGCAAATCGAAAAAATCATAGCGATTAGTCACCAGAATCGACAAATCGTACGTTTGCCAAGACTTGACCCATCGGGGGGTCACCACCGGCTCGATCCATAAGCACAACATCTTCTCCGTGACCGGCCAGAGCGCGACTTCCGTGCCACGCCCATGTCCCTCCAGCCTGCCACACGCCGCCGCCGCCACACTCCACACCCCACTGCCCCACTCACGCCCCATCCATCCATCCGTAACTAACATCAAACCCATGCCAGTCACACACCAACACGCCCCGATGCATCCCGAACACGATAGTCGAGTCGTCGCGGGAATCGTCGGGAAGGACGAAAGTGCAAAAGCACAACCCTCCTTCCCCCCTCCCCGCCGCCCGACTCCTCCCGCATGCCAAAATATGTTTGATGACCGAAAATATATCCAAACAAGAGCAGGTACCTACATATAAAGCCGTAGATTGGGTAGCTAGTCTATCTACATAGTAGTTTTTTCTTTCTTTCTTTTTTTTCTCTGCATTTATACATAGAGTGCAGCCGGCCGGCGTCCCTTTCCGTCGTAGGTATGCTATGTATGTTAGATGAATTCACGACCAAGTGCAATCCAACTTGCGAGCCAGACGGCCGGGACCGCTGGGGTGGGTGGATGGACGCCAACAACAGCAACAGCAACAGCAACAGCAACAACAGCAACAACAATCACAAGAGCCGGAAGCGGCTTGGGCAGCGGAGGTGAGGGGAGATTGAGTGTGGAAGGAAGCGCGGGCGCGAGCTTTGCAGCAACCGCACTCTGTTCCTCGATGCACTGCATCATTCCCGCACCCCCCCTCGCGAGTCCCAGAAACATCTCTGCGCCCCCCCCCTGTTCCGGACAGCTTTCCCACCGACGTGCCAGCGCCAGCACCAGCCGTCCTGTCCGTCCGTTGTGTCCGTCCATCCGCCCGTTCGTTTGTCGGGGGACCTACATACCGGCCAAGCTCACAGACAGGAAGGGTAGGCAGCACACCACCACCACCACCTCCTCCTCCTCCTCGGATCCCGCAATGTTTGCGGACCAGATGCATACTCCCTCCAGCTGATACGCCCGCCCCAACATCTGCAGCCACCTATGTAACTCCACCACGAACCAACCAACCGCCGACACCATCCACCCCCCTTTCCCGGCGCACGTATCGTGTCCGTGTATGTATATAGAGTTAACATACGATCCCCTCCCCCTCCCCCCTGGCGGGATCGGTGAGGGCGGACATGATTCGTCAACTGCCTCCCCCCCCCCCCCGTACTGGCCCTTGAACTATGTATGTACCTATGTAGAGGGAGGAAACGGAAAACAAAATGCCGTTTCCCGTTCCGATTGTATTGTGGATATGGTTTGGCGTTCTGCGTGCAATGCGCAAGTGCGGTGCGGCACACTGCAGACATCGAGCTGAAACCTGCTGCAGGCAAGGGCGAGGGGAACGCGATGCGTGTTGTTACCCGCCGCGGCGAAGCACTGGACTGGCTGGAGAAGAAACGTCGAGTCATGACTCGTGTAGCAGTGTAGCGGTGCAAGACGTGCCTGCTATACATATCCGGTACCAGATCCGAGGCTCCGGCTGGAGAGACAGCAGTTGTCCCGTCCGGAAGAAAACACGTCTCCCCCGTTTCTTTTTTTTCCCGAATGCTGGCTGCGGAAAACGAAGCACTGGAGTAGTAGCAGGGCTACGTGAGCGTACGTACAAACGCTGAAGTTGCACGCGTCCAAGTTAAGGGGAGTTTAGGTACCGTGACTCAGCAGGCTAGCGAGAACTCGAAAGTTAAAATGAAAAAGGAATAAACGGGGAAAAAAAGAAATAAAACTCTAACTAAGTACTTATGTACTTAATGTAAGATGTATCTATCGTCTAAAAACAATGCAGGCCAATCACATCAATTACCCGTCGTCCGCTTCTCCTTTACATACGCCCAGCAGCTTCTCGCCTAAACCTTCCAGGTATCCATCGCACCCCAGCTTCTCGACCGCTCTCATGAGATCGTAGTTGATGCGCTCGTTAACCACGCTGTCCTTCTTGTACTCCGGATGCGCCCGCACAAACTCTCTGATCCATGTAGCGCCTGTCTGCAGTTCCCCGCTGGCACGCTTCGACACCAGCGTCAGATACCCCGCGAGCTCGCAGCGCGTGACGACGTCCACATTTACCGTGTCGAGGTACGAGTTGATCAGTGGTATCAGTCCCACGAACTCGCCGCTGCCGTTCATGATCCCGTCAATGGTCATGAGCTCGTATTCGTCCTCCACCGTTGCTGTCGGCGTTGCCGGACGCGTAGGTGCCCGGCTGTCCGAGGGTGACGTGCGGTCGGAGATTGGTGCTGGGGGGAACAAATTCTTGCGGAACCAGAACCTGTCCGCGAGGACGGCGTTGCGATGGTGCGCAGTGCTCATGTTCTCGTCCACCTTCGGGGTCCGTCAGCATGGGCCCACCTCCTCGCACGGTATCCGGCCTGCCAGGCAGGTTCCACTAACCTTGGAGATGGGAATGTAGAAGTTCAGGTCGTACGAGAGCATCACTCTGGTCAGCAAGACGATGAAGATGGAGAATGCGGCGTTCTCAAAGTCCGTCATTTGGATATCCATGCTTCGGAACTCGACACGCCAGCCGATGTTGCCCCCCGGTGGCGGGGGCTTGAAGCGCATGTGCTGCCAGTTCGTGGACTGGATGTTCTCAAAGTGGTCCGCCTTGCCTTCTGGGGATTCCTCCAGCGTCTCCCGGAAGATGACAATGGGATCCCGGATGAACAGGTGAGCGAAATGCGTCGACAGCCGTTCGTCCATTCCTGCGGTAAACGGCTTAGCAGGGCGAACCGCATGATCGGTGTGGAAGTCATACCATTATCGATCAACCTCTTCTTGATATCCTGGTCGATCACCAAGTCGAGGTCATTGTACTCGGGGCGCAAACGGGGGTCTTCCGACAGATAAGCAGACACGGAATCGTACCGCGACTTGGGAATCTTCCACCGGCTGTTTTTCAATGGCTTGACACCCCGCTCTTCTTCCGTGCGGTCGTCAACCGCTCCGGAGATAACGTTCCACCGCACGTCGACGTCCGCGAGGAACCCCTTGAAGATGGGGGCACATGCCGTCAACGCCAGCATGATGGGTCCGAGTGGGCAGAGTTGATCGTACAGGGTACGCGCTTCGGTGATGTTCTTTGCCTGCAGCGTGATCTGAAGGCAGCAGCAGCCCATTCCGAAGCCCATTGCGTCCATGTAGATGTGGCCTTCCTTAGCCGCCCCATTCCTCACGTCGTCATCCTCCGGGTACAGATGCCTATCGTAGTCTATTGTCGGATCGTTGAAAGGTTTCGGCGTGTTCTCGTCGTAGAACACGGGCATGTTGATGGCCACCTTGCTGCCCCTCCTGGCCCGGATGTTTGCGGTCAGCGTTGAGAAGCGGATATGTGGGCCGATGCATTCGTCGGGAATGAACTGGCTGCGAGACGTGGAGCCGGTCGGAGGATAGTACGGGCTCGTAAACACGCCCTTTGCACCAAAGCGCGGGAACGATGGAACGGTGATTGGGACCTCGTTCGCAGCCATGTACTGTTTCGCGATGGTTCTCCTGTAGCGCACGACGGATGAATGAGCAAATCTCCCGGCACACAATGCGCAGAGACGGGGCGTGGCTCCCACCGAAGCCTCATATTCGGCTCGACGCTCAGAAGGTCCTTCCACGCAAGTGAGAACGGAGCACCGGGAGTGGCCTCGAGCATGAACCGAGCGAACTCGGAATGGAAAGTCGGCAACGGTTCCGTTTTCCTACCCGCACAGCCCCATCGTCAGACGATCCCAGCAACCATCGGTTACGGCGGGGCAAACGGACTCCTCTACGACATCGCCTCCACTGGCGGCTCCCAGCTTCCCCCGCTCGGATATGGCCTCGAGGATTTCGGCTTGTCTCAGGGAAAGACATGCGTTCTTGGTCTCTTCATCGAAAGCAATTACGAGGTACTCGATCTGATGGCGCAGCCCAAGGTGTGTCAGCCTCCCGCGCTGTTGAAGCACAAACATATACGAGAGACGGAATCCCACAGACCTCGTCACCCCACAGCAAGATATCTCGTTCGTTCCCGCGATACGCATTCCATATTTCGAGGAGTTGCTATCACAGAGGAAACCATTCCCAGAGTTAGGCGCCATGTTGCATATACCCGGGAACAAGGTCCTTGTTCTTCCTCCCCTTCTCGCTCGAGAGGTTGAATATGATGTCATGCGGGGGGGAAGTCGTGTACCTGAATTCCGAGAGTCCGCACCCGGTCGGCATGTTGTTTCGCATTCTCCCAGTCAAGCGGGGTCCCGAGAGCCCTGAAAACAAGAGTACGGGTGAGTTTCCGAGTTTAATTGATTTGTTTTTTTAGCGGGGATAAGCAAGGGAGGGGAGGGAGAGGGCATAACAGAATGAAAGCCTTACAGGAGGCCCATGGCTGGTCTACGGGGTTATGGAGCTCGAACGGAGAGGTTCTGTGGGTAGGGAATCAAGCACGAAAGACGGGGGGGCGGGGATGCTGCAATCGAAGGGAAGAATCTATGTCGTTGAGTGATTGCGGCTCAAATGTTGCTGGGGGGGCTGTTTACAGGAATTGCAGCGGGAGTGATGGAGAACGGGGAATTTGACTGGACGGATGGGCATCAACAGACGGAAGATATAAGCCTCAGTGCCAAGGTGCACAATTCAACGAGGCAGAAGTGAGGAAGAGAGCTCTGTCTCATTGAAGAAGCTGGACCGCACAAAAGTTTGGGAGGGAGCGGAGTATCTGCGCGGGACCGCTTACCAATTCGGAGCACATTTTTTTCTTCGATTGCACCGAGTCCGACGACTGACTGACCAACCAATATCCGACACCAACTTCCCCACGCACATATCTATGCACATGTACATACATATACATACACGCTCTGTTTCACTCTATCTTACACGCATACACGGTCTGCCCCACAACGCGTAACTCCGCTGTCTCCGGTGCGGCTGCCGCTTGGTACCTTCCTTCTCTCCTTCCCGGCTGGCCGGCCGGCCGTTTCTATGTACACACATCCATACTCGACGCACGGCCACGGCACGGAGCATGTGTGTGTCGGCAAGCAAGGCGGGCGTCTACGGGTGCGATATCTACGACTCGGATTGTGTGTTCGTTCCGTCGCGTACATGTCTGCGCACCGATACATACGGAGGACACCGCGCCGCCGACGACACGTGGAGACGCCCTGCGCTGCTGCTGCTTGGCCGGAATTGCCACAGCGAGCGAAATGCGATGGATGAAAATGTGTATTTACGCAACACATCCGATTCCGTCCTCTTTCACTGGCTGCTGGCGCACGCACTGTTGATTGGAACGATACCCGTATGTATGTATGTGTGTATGTGTGTATGTATGTATGAATTCCGCAACGTGCTGCGGTATGTACTCCACTCTGCCCACTGCTACACACATGGAGTGGACAACACTGCGCGCTCGAGATTATCGGTTGATCGATCAGTGACCGATCCCTCCCCCACGTTGGAGGTTTCCGCAGATGCGTCTTTTTTCTCTCTCGCTCGGATCGCGATTCGGCGGCTATCTTCGGGCTTTGGCGGTCGCGGCGGCATCGCCGATCCCCGCATTCTCGTCTATCGGGATCCCGATCGGCGATGGTGGGATCCGGGGGTTTGCTCAAGGCGCCCGAGTGATTGGAGGTGAGTGTATCGTTGCTGCAGCCTCCCGCAAAAGGGTTACGACTGCTCGGGTACCACGACTTCCTCTCTCTCTCTCTCTCTCTCGCTCGCTCTCCACCCAGCGGCCAGGAGCACGGTTTGTTTTCTTTTTCTGCTCGGGGATAGCGGGCTCTGTGCCGGCCGGGAATCTGAACGGCCTGACCTTCCCCTCTACTTGCAACCAACGGACTTGGCTGGTGATCCCACATATTGACGGCGTGCGGTGGCGGCGATGGCACCGCAGACGTGCGTGTGAAGGACATATGCTACCCTCCGCCTGTCCCACGGCAGCTGGGCGATGCCGAATCACACGATAGGAGTTGGCGAGAGCGGTCCTTGACGGCAGGAGCCGTCGAACGGGTGCATACGTCTCCTCGAGGAAAAGCCACCACGTCTTGGGTATGTATCTATGCTCGACACAGGCAGGGGGCGGACTGGGAGACTTGGTGTTTGAAGCTGGTCTGCTTTCCCATCATAACCACCCCATCTTGTGGCATGGCAGACGCTAATTGGAAATCGTGCCGAGAAAGCAACCGTCGTATTTTGTGTTTTTTTTTCTTCTTTTTTTTTCGCTTTCGGAGCACAGGGAAGAGTCACAGGAGCAGTCCGAAAGAAACCCCTTCCATGCGATGCATCGTATTGCCCAACAAAGCCTCGACGTGCGTTTTCCTCTGGGCCCCTCGTTCGGCGGGCGTTGCTGACGCGAAATTGTGCGTGTGCGATGATGGCCGCCGCAATCCTTGGTGTCCTGGTTTCTGGTTGCCGTGTGTCGGACACCATCGAGGCCGGATCCAAGATTGGGGGGAGGAGAGAGAGCAGGGAACGGACTTCCTACCATGGGCGTTATCGGCGGACGTGTCCACGCACACAGGAACATACACATCTGTCTACGCACCCTACACACATACGGTTCTCCGTGGAGGGGAACACAGCTCTATTATATTTGCGTCTGCTATAGCCCCGCACTGCCCCGCAACCGCAACCGCACCGCAATCGCAACCGCAATCAGCAGCTGCGTCCAACGGGCCCAGGGCGAATCAGAGGGGACCGATATCGCGCAATGGGCGGTGGAGGGCCGCCGGTAAGTTCGACTCGTTCGATCCGACTCGTCCCCCAAGTGCCTCCACCCGCAGGCCGGGAGGAATGTATGTACCACCGGCGGCGGCGGGGCTCCTCGCATCGCTCTCAGCAAACGGCGATGTCTGCAGAAGGGATCCCTATCTCCATCCGTGAGAGGGCGGATGAGGGAGAAGCGCAGCCGGCACGAGGGAGCTTCGTCGCTGTGACAGGACAGTGGCCCTTTGGACACGCAACGCAAGGTGGCCGTGGACGATGTGGCTGAGCACTTGTGGGTTTCGACGCTGGCAGTTTTTCTTCCTTCCCACACCATGCGTCGGCACTTTTCTATCCCTTTTTTGGGCCTGAGTTCTCGTATCTGTCCATTTTTTTTCTCTTCTTTTTTGAACCTGGATTCCTTCCTTGCACGGTTGTTGTTTTTTTTTTCATTTATCCAAACCCTGCTTTGAATCCCGCGATCCTCCACTCCACCCCGCTTCACGGAGAGGAAACAATTAAGGGATATTAAAATGGAGAACCTTATCTATCTCAGATACCCGCGAAATTTGAGGGCGGGAGCGAGATCCAGCCAGCCAGCCAGCGCGGCGGCAGCGGACGGACAGCGCAATCAAATCGATGCGTCTCCCCCGCATACGGCTCTGCGTGGTACGACGTCGTCGAGTGGACACAATATCTACGTATGTATCATACATATGCGATCCGTCGTGCGCGACACACACACACACACACATCGATGCAGGGCTGGGGAACGGATGGATGGAGGAACCAGCGGAGAAACGGGGGCATCCATCCCCCCACACGCCTCTCCGTTCTCCCGCCGAGCACGAATCCGCACCCGCGCACACACATACACACACACACGAACGAGGGACACATCCGCCAACGGACACACGCACGACACAGCGGTGGCTGCGGCTATCCATCCTCTTTGCCTTCCCGACGATGCACCGAGCCCTACTACGACGACGACGACAGCGCCCCCGCGCACCGCGAGGAAAAAAAGAGCCGATGCAGCGATCCTCGCGCTCGCACGCATCGACGCAGAAGCGGATAGCCGCGCTCGCCCGCTCGCAGCTTGGCTGTTTCCCAGCTGTTACCGAGCGGCAACTTGCACCCGCCCGCCGGAACATGCCCCGGACCCCGTCGCTCAGCTCTCTCTCGCCGCCCCTCGCCGTCGAGATGGATGCTCCCCCGCTCCCACCCTCCCCAGACGCGGCGGACGGCCGCGTCTAACCGGCTACGACTCGGCAGTTCCGTCGCCCAGCGGACAGCAGCACACGTCCCGACCGCACCGACTGCCGGGCGGAAGGGTGATGTCGACGCTGCGCCCCTGCCCTCGTCGCTCGCTCTCGGTGCGGGAGTCTGCGCGGGAGGGTGTGCTGGCAGGGGCGGGGCCCACCATAGGGCTGCTTGCTGCTGCGCTGGAAATTCGGGGCGCTGTGGAAACAACTGCCGACGTCGGTGCTTGTCGTGGCCGTGGTCGGGATGGAAGGAGGGGCGTGTGTGTGCGTGCTGCGGTGTTGGTAGCGGCTGCCTGCCTCGCCTTTCGCTGTTAGCTCAGCGGGCTCTTGCAAGATCCAGACGGAGACGCTCGCTGCTGCCCGTCTGGTGGGGGGGGGGGGGTGCTCTCTCTCTCGCCTTCACTTCCCTTGCTCCGGGGAGTGGGGGACGGAACGATGGGACGAGTACGGGGCCGTGAGCCTGCGCCTGTCCATCCCCATGGATACTCGACCATCTCTCCGTTCCGCCGCTCCTCCTCGCCAGCCCGCAGCACGTAGGCACCGCCGTTCCACTCTCGCCGTTCCGTTCTCGCCGCACAGCGCTTCGCCAACGCCCGTGATGCTCCCGCCGTGCCCGACGTCTCGGGACATGCGCAGAGCTGCGGACCACGAGCACGGGCTGCACGTCTCCTCTCCTCTCCTCTCCTTTCCTTCTTCCTCCCCCGACCACACACGCCAACTGCCGAGTTCCTCCTCCGTCCAGCGGTCCATTCCTTCGCGAAGCCCCCCCCCCCCTCTCCCTCCCTCCCCCAGAAAACGTGGCCGCCCCCCATCGCTGCGACGCCTCCTTCCCCAGGTCACAAGGGAACGTAAGCACTAGATGCGCCCCGCGATACATGGTACTCTGGATAGATATCTGTTCCACACGCACATGCGGGCGGTGGGATAGACACCCGGGCCTACATATCTAGAGTAGACCCAGACCTGGGTGATTCGAACGGGCCGGCCGATTGACGGACGCCTGCACTCGCGCCCTAGCATCGGAAACGCCATCTTCGTCTCACATATTTTCTATTTTTAATTCCTTTTTTTTTCTCTTTTTTTTTCTTTTTTTTTTTTTTTCTTTTTTTTTCTTTTCTTTTCTTTCTTTCTCTTGCTCGACACGAGCGAGCGAGCGAGCAGGACATGGGGCATTGCTTTTTTTTTTTTTTTTTTTTGGTGTTGGTCTTGTCTTTTGAACCAGTCAGAAAGTAACTACTACATACATAAGTACATACATACAATCGCACATGTTGGACAGGATGGGGGGGGGGGGGAGGGGGGGGATGCACGATGATGACGCCGGACGGCCGATTGTGCAGCATGTGTCAGTGTGTGTGTATTCCAGAAGTCTGGCTCTGCGGCGGTGGATGGGTTGGGAGAGGGAGAGGGAGAGGGAGAGCGGCCTCTGAGACATCGATCCTCCTTCCCAGCTCGCAAAACCAGGCTAGATACGTAGACTGCGTACGTACGCATTGTAGGGTAGCAGAGTGTGGTATATGGTAGAGGAGAGTAGCAGCCGTAGCGGGCAAGACAAGGAGAGACAAGACACGACAAGACATCGCTGGAATGCCCCTCTCTCTCTCTCCCTCGCCTGCCCTTCCTTTCCTTTCCTTTCCTTTCCTTTCATTTCATTTCCTTTCCTTTCCTTTCCTTCCTTTCCTTTCCCTTCCCTCCTCGCAGCCGAATCCCATCCTGGCGACCAGCCGACATGTGCCATCGGTGGAACATCCCGCTGCTGCGTGCATGCATAGAATACATAATATGTACCGTAGAGTGCATACACACAGCTGTGGAATCTGCGATGCTGGTCTACATACATACATACATCCATATCTAGATAGCCAGCGAGCCCAGCGGGATCAGCGGACCAGGAGGGAGCCTAGACCCGACCCCCGTCCGTCCCCCGTGAAGCAACCGTGCAGACTGGAGGGGAGAACTCGCTCGGCCGTCGCCGACGGTGGGGGGGGGGGGGGGGGGGGGCCAAAATTTTGT
>Ga0307516_10000987_pt1 | contig 39332 bp, 52 predicted proteins | sample 19_EM_MG_FD_203310 | JGI IMG/M metagenome (GOLD analysis project Ga0307516, IMG submission 203310) | Populus trichocarpa ectomycorrhiza microbial communities from riparian zone in the Pacific Northwest, United States - 19_EM | ecosystem: Host-associated > Plants > Roots > Unclassified | place... | reverse complement strand
GCGGCTCAAGGGGTTGAGGCTTAAAAATCAAGAGTGCAGGGATGAGACGCAGAAGCGAGGCGCAAAGCGGCAGGTACGGCGGGTGCGATTATCGATGGGTAGCGGATTGGCAGAGCGTTCAATCCGGACTCATAACCTGTTGGAATATATGGATCGATAAAAGGTGAGGATTGTGTTTCAGTATTATGCGGGCACAAGATCTCTCTATATACAGGAAGGCCGTCAGGACAAAGGACGGAAGACTGCCCCCCCGAGCCGGTGCTCGGGGACTCAGTCATGTCCGGACGCCTCCTCATCTCCCGACGCCACCTCTGGTCTCTCATGTCCGGACGCCTCCGCATCTCCGGACGCCTCCTTATTCTGACACAGGGCCTAACCCTCTTCACTGACGGATCGAAACTCGAAAGCGGAGCGACCGGATACGGGGTGGCGTGGAAGGCAGGCGACCGGTGGGTAGGAGTGAAGGCACACATGGGCTACAACCAGTAGGCCTTCGACGCGGAATGCGCAGTTCTCGCGAGGGCATTGGAGGTGGCGGCAAGAAGACGAACGAGGCCAAAAGCAGTCACGGTCTTCACAGACGCGCAGGCGGCGATGGCCAGAATCGCATCAGACGAACCGGGCCCCACCCAACAATACGCTAGACAGGCTAGAAAATGGATAGCGAAACTGAGAGAGAGGGATCGAAATGTCCGAATCGAATTTCGCTGGTGCACCGCCCACAGCGGAGTCGCAGGGAACGAGGAAGCAGACAAGTGGGCAAAGCAGGCGGCTGAGGAACCAGATGCGCGAGGGGTCGAATGGATGGGCTATAAGGACAGATACGGGAGGTACCACCAGCTCAAGACGGGGCGCTGTCGCATAGGCCAATACCTGAAGTGGACGAAGAACTCGAACACGGCAGAGTGCGGGTGGTGTCGATACAAGACGCGGACAAGGGAACACCTGTTCAAGAATTGCGACAGGTGGAGGCCGCAACAGAAGATAATGTGGGCAGAGATAGGGAAAAAGACAGGAAAAGGAAAGAACCGGTTCGCAATCAGGGAGCTGTTTGCGGACGAGCGGTGCACTGGAGCGATCTTGGATTTCTCGAGAACGACGAGGGTGGGGGCGAGGGTGGGGCCGCGGGAGCTGCCACCAGAACCAACGGGGGAGAGGGAGGAGGGAGATATAGGGTCTCCTTAGTCACACTCTTTTGTCTTTTTCTTCCGGTCTGTCTCTTTCGCGAGTATTTCTCCTACTCTCTTTCCTTCTTGCTTTCTTTCCTTCTCTTTCTTTTTCGGGGGACAGGCCGGGCGGGGGCAGGGGGAGTCGCCGCGAGCCGCTGGCGGACTGCTCGAGGGCGCAGCGGACGGCGAACAGGAGAGGACTGTATATAATATCGTCACGATCCAATAGGGTCGCACACGATTAATGAATCATCATCACCATCATCACCCACCTCCTTTCCCTCATTTCTTTTCACCATCATCAACAACCATCAGTCGACGAGTGGGCGCGGATACTCCCGGGCAAGCTTACCTGCACTTATGTTTTTAACATCTGTGGTTTTGGGGCGACGACTGGAGGAAATACATCTTACCGGAGCTTGCTCGACCTGGTTTTTGATTCCCGCTCCTTGGGGGTCCTGCTGATTTTTTGGCGGTTGATCCTCCATGGGGCCAATTTTTCTCTCACTGTGGGTCTTACCTTCGTTTTCTTTCCTCGGAATGGGAGGGCGGGTACGGCTGTCAGCAGATGCAATGGCAATCCCCTGGGTTCTGCTTGCTAATCGGTGGATCAACCCCATGGTGGATACCATTGTGGCGGTAATCCGCCTTCTGTTGAATGCCTTGCGCTCAGCACCTTTCATCATCGCTCCGGCTGCTATGCGAGGGCGCGAAGAAAACTGAAATACAACTGGCCCGCGCTTTTTCGGTGTCATGATCCAATAGCGTCGCACACGATCAATGAATCATCATCATCATCATCATCGACGTGCCCAGCACGAGCAGCACATCGGGCGATGATAGGGACGACGGATGTGTGGTATCCGGCGCCACAGCACGTCCGTTTGGTCCTGCTCTTCCTGCGCTGCAGGGACGGTAGATGGGGGGGGGGCCACTCGATATCGCGCTGTGCTGTGGCGCGGGACATGTATGTATGTATGTCGGCCGGATTCGCTGTACTTGCGACGGTTACCGAGGCAGAGCTATGCGGAAAGCTCGATTGTTTCTTTGTTTGATCATCGAGTCGGCCCGCACGAGAGAGAGAGTCTCTTTGACTACGGCGCGCGGCAACTCCCCCTTGCCCCCGCCTGCCCTATCCTTACTTCGAAACTATAGGAAAAGGCAAACGACAAATGAGAGGCTGAAAACGGCGGATGGGAGAGAGGCGGGTCTTCCCCACCTCCCACTCCTCGCCCTCTTCTGCCTTGCGTCCGTCCTCCAACTCCTCATCCTCTTGCTTCCCTTCGTCTTCCCGCTCCGAGTCTCTGGCCACCCTCTCCATGTCCGGGGTATGCGGCGCCTCCGTTGCCCGGCGAGGCTCTGCCCCTGAGCCACATCTCAGTTGTCAAAATGTTGGACGTCCGGAGATGACGCCGGAGATAACGCTGGAGGTGGCGCCGGAGGTGGCGCCGGAGATGACACCGGAGACGCTGTCCGGAGCCCATTCACTAGACGAACCAGCTCAGCAACCCTCTGTATATAGAGAATGTGGTGTACGTGACGTTGTATCAGTATCGAATTCATCATCTTCATCGCTATCTATCGATATTATTCAGACAGATTATGAGCCCGGATTGACGCTAATCCATTACTGTCCCCCACCGTTCATCGCTTGAAGTTACTCTCTCAACTGCACCCCATCCCTGCACTGTTTTTTTTCTCGGCTTTTATCCCCCATGGACCCCTCCAGTGCCGAAATATCCAGCATGGACCCCTCTATCCATGATGGACCCCCCACAAAGTTTCATAGGACAGCGGTTCCTCAGTCCCGGCGCCCAGCTCCTCGTCCTCTGCTCTTCTCTCTTCTTCCCTTGACCTCCGCTCCCGGAATTCCCACTCTGACGCCTCGCTCCGCGCGTCCTCCTCAGCCGGGCCCAGGACCCGCCTCCTGACGTCCGTTGTGGAGAGGAAGTCTAGTACCGCCGTGCTGTGTCTCGCATCGGCCAGTAGGTCCCGGACCTTCCAGCGGCTCTTCCACCTCCCAGTTTCCTTTCTGACCTCCGCCCACAGAGTCCTCTGCTGGTCCCTCGACTTGACACACTCCTTGAAGAGGTGGTCGCGTGTCTGTGTTTCGCTAGTGGACCACCAGCACTGAGGGATTGCGCGTCCTTTTTGGCCAGGGCGAGGCTACTGTGCGGCCATTCGACGAATGGCGGCTTGGGCATCTGTGAAAATTGTGATCCTCTCCGCGGTCGTCTATTTACTCGCAGCAGTTTCCGGTGCCCTTACGAGGTCTGCGCACTCTCCATTGTAGGCCTCCTGGTTGTAGCCCATATGGGTCTTGGTGCCTTACCAGATTTGCCCATCCTGCCATGCCCCCGCATAGCCGGTGGAACCACCGTCCTGTCGCGCCCATCCGTGAACATGGCAAATTCGGGTCGTAGTCACTCGGCGCCGGCCTTGGCCTCAGTCGCCTCCTCTTGTATGTTGGAAGTACGTCTCGCTGCTGTGCTTGGAATGGATGACGAGGCAGGAATGGGTGACGAGAGAGGAATGGGTGACGAGAGAGGAATGGGTGACGAGAGAGGAATGGGTGACGAGAGAGGAATGAACGAGGAAGTCGGAACGGATGATAAGGGAGGTCAACATTTGCAGGCCGGTGTATATAATGTCTTTATATCTCCTTGTCTCATATTCTCCTTATCGCTTCAATCCACACTTAACATACTATGGCTATCTCTCCTCGCTACTTTCTCTCAGACTCGATAACCTTGTAAAATTGTATCAGTTCTGGGTCTGGGGCCACTGGCTCCTTTGGTGGGACAGTGGTCTCCGACCTTCCTGAGTACCTGAGTGCATTCACAGTCTTCCGCCCAATAGCCGTTGGGCACCCACTACTTCCGTCGCCTGGTCCCCCGTGGAAGGCCAAGAAGCCATTGCCCAAACCGCCGCTGTCTGTCCTCCAGTTAATTTGTCGCTGGCCTGACCCTCGACTCCATCGACAGCGCTCACAGTGTTGTTCTCCGGAAGATGCCTGTGGTTACCCGTGCCTCCTGGTTGACCAGGGGCTGCAACTCATACGCCTGGTCAATAGTACCTCGGATGTGGTTGCCCTCCGCTTCTACTCGACGCCGAAGATGGCGACCGGCTAGATGCATGCTGTCATAAATTTACTGCAATTGTCTGGGGAGAGGATTATCTGTCCTGTGAGGCGGCGGAACCGCGCCATTACATATTTGCCATTCTTCCACCGAATGGCATGGTGGTCCTGCAGTGTGAGCTTCGAGTCCAGCCAGACCCCGAGCCATCCAGCATTCTCTGTAGTCCGGCCCCTCCGCACTGGTCTCGGGCGGCACAGAACTGAACTCACACCGCCCGCACAACCCATGCACCGGTAATGATCCCGTCTGCAGTGTTCTAGGACCAGCTGGGTTCCTGTCTGAGATACCTCATCCAAGCCAACATTTCTTGGGGGACTTCAGCAGCAGCTTCATTAATATCATTGCTTGCTTCATGCAGCGGCAATCGGGTGGGGAACATATCTGTTTAGGTAGACTGTGAGGTTGCGGTGTTAGTTTTTTCCTCGCGGCGGTTGCAGGAAGGATTGCAAAAAGTAGGAAGGCAATAACTTCAAACTGATGTAGAGGGTAAGGTCCCGGTTGTGATGGGGCCACCTTGGCTAATCCACTGTTGGACTAGGAGATGCACAATCGCGTTCATGGTCGCAAAGATAGTAGGCGTCATGCCTCTCGAGGGATTCACGACAAAACATCGCATGCCAGTATTGTCTTCGCAGTCGGAGCCTCTGATGCCATATACCCACAGCACGGGCATTTCCGCCGATCAACTCCGTCAACAACACACTCAATGCCGTTGTTGGGAAGCTAGATTCGACGTGACGGATTCTCTTCTAAGCCCTGGAGACATCTGGGATTGAGTTCCGCTTGACATCCTCATCTGCCGAATATGAATCGTCGATGGGGTCTCTCCTATTGGTATACGTAACCATCCGTCGAAGACTCGTACGAACCAGAATGGGAGTCTCCTGGGTATTGGGGTGACCTGTCTGCAGCTGGAATGCCGCTGTATCGTCGTTTTGTTGCCATTCTTCTCCCGGGGTCGCACCATTGTCTCCGTTCTCTCTGCTTCCGTGTACTGCGTCCCAGCCACCAATAAGATCGTGTTCTCGGCAGAACAGGTGAGCGAGGAGTAGGCTGACAGCTCATTGTACGAATCCTATTTATTCAGGGCCGGCAGTGCAGCAATCTCAACTATCGTCTCGCTTGCAATTCCGTCCAGATGAACAACTTTATGAGCGTGAGATGATACTGAAGCTTGCTGGTTATCTAGCAACCAGCACTCGAGAGACCTATATATCCTCCCCACAGCACCTAAAGCGAATGTGCCCTCCCTGCCCAGTGCTGCACCTAAAGCAAATACCCGGAGAGAAGCGCGAGGTTCCCCCGATACGCATATTCCCAGAAATAAAGTGAAACCGGTCTATCCCTTCATTTCTGCTCTTCCCTCGCTCCTACAATCCCTTCGTTCCAGCAATATCCCCCGCTTGCCCCTCACTGGCTTACATTCCTATCTGGCACGTTAGCATATCTCCTGACACCCCGCCCCCCCGGCACCACGCGCGCGGTGTTGAGACCTCCGCCAGGTCTCCCGCAGATAGATATACCACTAGCCCATTGCGCTGACATGCCGAAAACCGCCAGCCTGCGCTTACCCGGCCGACAGGGTTCTCGTGGCAGCGGGGAACGTTCCAGAACAACTCGCGCCGACTCGTCCGGATTAGTGCCTACCACCCACGGAGGGCGAGGGGAGCCAACTTGGTCACCGGCACGCTCTTCCTAAACAGCACCCCTCTCCATGTCCGCCTGTTCACCTGTTGCACCTCTTCCACCACTGCAACCAAAGCCGACCTCATTCCATCCACCATTCAATGATCCTAGCACCGCGGAGGACACGCTCCTCCGCGTATCCCCGCCATCTCCCTTAGCCTCTGCACAGTGCAGACCGCACCATATTAACATCGCCACAGCCTGCATGAAGGACCCTGCAGAGGAAGGCTCTTGCCCGCTACCGCGCAACCTCGAGCCTGGACCCGAAAGTCTAACAAAGCGGCGGACGAGAACTGTCACCGGCCGTTGCGCCTCCCCTCGCGACAACGACCGGGTTTGGATACGACGGAGAGAAGAAGCACCCCGAAAGGGGGCTCCTGCCTCGTGTCGGAATGCGCGAGGCTGGGGAGGACGCTCCTCGAAACACATGGGCGAGATGGTTTGGCCAGGCGTCGTCCGGGCTTGGCCTTCCTGCGAAGCAAACACGGTGCGGCCGGCCTTCCCGACAAAACAACGCCCACCAACACTGACCATCCAACCTCACCACGGCGCCAATCAGCACCTGCCGCCAATTCCGGACAACTCGAAAACAAACGACAAAGAGAAGTCTTGTAAGTAAATATGCGCATGCTCGCGCGCTCGAATCATTGTCCACGCCGGCCCCGCATGCCTCCCTACGGGGAGGAATGATTCAACGAACATGACGCTGACCCCATGCTCCAATAGGACACAATCCAGACGGAAGCAGCGATCGCTCGACGAACTGTCGGCAGGGTGCGCCTTGTTGGAATATATGGATCGATAAACGTGAAGATGTATTGCAGTACTATGCGGGCACAAAGATCTCTCTATATACAGGAGGGCCGTTAGGACAAAGGACGGAAGACTGCCCCCCGAGACGATGCTCGGGGACTCAGTCATGTCCGGACGCCACCTCCGGTCCGTCATCTCCGGACGCCCATTATTCTGACACGCCTAGCAAGCCAATGGGTCCAACCACACCGGGACCCTCGCGACGCTAGCATCACTCCCGTAACGGGCTCGAGGGTGCCACCCTCAACTGAGGCACACGAGCGTAAAGACGATGGACACAGGGCTGTCAATCGTCCGTCCAGGCCATTCAGCCGGTCGCCAAGAATGGGTTGACTCTTGACCAGATTACCGGCAATGGTAGTAGCTGGAGTGAGGACCTTGTCGCGATTATTCGAGCGATGCAATTACGTGATCCCATGGAAGATTCCTCTCCTCTGCAAGCTGTCGGGGCGGAATTCTCAATGAAGCTTCGCCGGTACATGACGCGTTGTCACCACAAGATTGGGATATTCTAAGGACGGTGACATACCTCCTTCGGCCTTTCAAAAAGTGGATAATTCTCTTACAGAGGAAGGGAGCAGTCACTCGTCTCTCGGATATCGCTCCTGCGAATGACGAGCATCTATCCCATCCTGAATCCCAAAGAGAACCCCATCCAGCTGCCAACGCATCGATCCATATTCTCACTTCCCTCAACGCCGCCTGGATTCTTCTCAATGAGTAAGTTGTGCTCGGCTCTTCTTCTATTCAACTCTATTGCACTCTTTCCTGGCCAACTATCACTCACTCGCGAGCTAGATATTACGCCAAGCTGGATGACTCGCCAGCGTACCACGCGTCTGTTGCCCTCAATCCTGAGATTAAATTCGACTACTTCGAGCACGAATGGGGAAAATGGCCAGGTTGGGTTAGGAAGGCAAAGGATGATGTGGTTCGGCTGTAGGAGGCGGGGTACAAAGGGAAGCCGCAATGGGCACCCGTTGGAATTGCGCCTGGGACACCAGACATTAACTCAGGCAAGTTCTCCCCAACTCATGGTGCCCTCTGCTGACTATCTGCGATACTGAAGAAGCCCCCCTTTTGGCGCCAAAAAAAGCGTGTTCGCCTTTCCCGAGAGGAGGATGATCCCCTGCAGCGGTTCCAACAAGACCGCTACGTTGAGATGGACGACGATGCAGGACCCAGTGGGTATTGGCTCCGTGCGGCTTCAGGCAAATTGCCATATGGAGGAGCTCTTGCATGTATGGGGCTTGAGTTGAGTTCCATACCAGCCATGTGTTTGGAACCGGAGCGGGTTTTTAGTGGGTATGGACCCTCCCTACGCGGTGGTCATAGTTTACTCTACCTGACACGCCCACATCCACCTCGTTTTCTTCTGGCACGAATGTTGCAGCTTGCGAACACCTCTTAAGTGCGAACCATACAACCCTCCATCCACCCACAGACCATAGCGGCGATATCGTTGAGGCAATTGTTGGAATATAGGAATCGATAGAGATGAAGATGGTGAATTAATTGATTGATACAACTTCGAAGGAGGAACACTCTCTCTGTATGCAACGGGCCTGAGGGGCTCGCCAGGGGGTAAAGACGGAAGACTGTCCTCCGAGCCGGTGCTCAGGAGACGCGGGCAGCTGTCATCGCCGGACGTGTCAGCTCCGGTCTGTCATCTCCCGGACGCCGTCTCCGATCCGTGATCTCCGGACGCCCATTATTCTGACAGCAATCGAGTGTTTGAAGTCGTGGTGTGCGGAGGCATCGATCATCGGGGATAGGACGGAGGCTGAGCAGATGGAGGGGCTGCTGCTGGACCTTGAGCGATGCGCCATGCAGGACGATGAATAGGAAGTCCGGAGGGAGGATACGAGAGGTGGTAATTTACGTTGCGCCGGGCAGCGTAATCATGCGGGAGGTGATGGGAGTAAGGGTTGCTAGTGTCAATACGGCTATACTTGTCAGAATAATGGGCGTCCGGAGGTGACGGACCAGAGGCAACATGTCCGGAGATGACAGCAGCCTTAGTCTCCGAGCACCGGCTCGGGAGACAGTCTTCCGTCCTTTCCCCTCGGCGAGTCCCTCAGGCGCGTTGTATATAGAGAGAATGTTTTTCCTTCGACCTTGTATCGAAGTTGTATCAATCAATCAATTCACCGTCTTCATCTCTATTGTTCCCTATATTCCAACAGTACCACTCGGCGATGGATGGCACTGCCATTTGTTGGAATATAGGGATCGATAGAGATGAAGATGGTGAATTGATTGATTGATACATAGTCGAAGGCAGAACATTCTCTGTATGTACAAAGGGCCTGAGGGGCTCGACAAGGGGAAAGGACAGAAGACTGTCTCCCGAGCCGGTGCTCGGAGACTCAGGCAGCTGTCTTCTCCGGACGTGCTGTCTCCGGTCTGTCATGTTCGGATGCCCATTAATCTGATACCATTCGGTATGGCCAGTCCTAGGCCTTGGTGATCAAGTCTATCCCCTCCTTGAATTACTGGACGGACATATTCATTCCCGCCGCGGGCTGGCCCGAGCCTGAACCTTGTGCTTGCACCAACCGCACACAACGCCGGTGGCACGGGATGCAGAGTTGATCGTTAGTGGTGGTTCTTCATCCACAACAGGTACTGTCCGGTCAAGGCCCGGATGGTCTTTAGCTAATAGAAGCTTGATGCGAGCCATTTCTACTTGTTGGCAACCACCGCATCCGGTCACTGGTTACTACCCAGTTTATACTTATAACCTATCGGCAGCGAGAGCTAGGGATGTCAAATTACTGTAAAGTCTGAGATGTGACGGTAAAGTGTTACGTAGAGTTGTAAAGACTTGGAGGATATCGTACAGTGAAAAACGCCATCCACATGACTTTGATGATCCACACCCGGCAGGGGAGATGTTCATGGACGTCAAATCGGCGTTCAACAATGTGAGCAAGACGCATCTGGGCAGACGCGTGGAGGCGCTCAAAATCGGGCCTGACCTCATCAGGTAGATTGGCAGCTTCATGCCAGACCGCCAGGTGAAACCTGTGCTCGATGGCAAGACGTGCGAGGCAAGCCCAGCGGACACCGGTATCCTACAGGGGTCGCCAGCTGCGCCGATCCTCTTTGCCACTTACTTATCGGGCATCTCCGACGAGCTGGAGTAGCGGCGCCAGGAATACGGGGATCACCCCCAGTGGACGACACTTGATTGTGGACAGATGGGGCCGACGGCGAGGCAGTGGCGGCCAAGCTGTCAGAGGCAGCAACGGCATCCATTGACTGGGCAGCAAGAAAAGGAGTCGCTTTTGGCTGCGGAAAGACAAAGGCGGCAATCCTCCGCAGGAAGAAGACGACTCCGACGGCAACGGCGAAGGTTGGCATCAGCACCGTCCCATTCAATAAGAAAGCGACGCGGTAGTTAGAAATATTGCTTGACTCCCAGCTCACGCTCAAGGACTATCATGCCATCCGGCAGAAGGGTGGTGGGAAGGCGGTGGCAAAGATTCGCCTTCTCGCAGGGCAGTTGGGGTTGTCGCCGGCCAATTGCAGGAAGGTCGCGACTGCATGCATCCAGTCAGCCGCCAAGTTCGGATTGGAGTTGTGGTGGAAGGGATACCACGTCCGGGGCACCATTGGCCAGGCAAATGACTTGCGGCTAGTGCTACTGGTCAACCAGGAGGCGGGAGGAACGACAGGCTGCTTCCGGACGACCAATCTGGGGGTGCTATCAATGGAGTCTGGACTTAGGCTGGCAGCCGAGCAGCTGGAGAACAGACAGCGAAGGTTCCGATTGCGTCTCCTCAGTCTACCACAGGGGCTGCCATGCCATTGAAATTGTTGGCGCTCCGACTGCCATCGGGAGCAGACTCACCAATGCCCTCGCCAACGCTGGAAGGGTGGAGAGCATGGTCCTACCCGAGGAAACCGAGGCCCTCGACGCACAGCTCCTGCAGGAAGAGGAGGCTGATTCCAAGGCGGAGACGGAAAAAGAGCGACCGGAACTCGTGATGTACACAGACGGCTCTTGGCTGGACAACGGGACAACGGAGCCGCTGGATACTTAGTGGTATGACAGAACGGCTAAACTTGGAACGGTATTAAAATTTATATGGGCTACAACTAGATAGGAGGCCTACGGCGCTGAATACGCTGCTATTACCCGCGCACTGGAAATTGCTTCAGGGGGAAACGCGACTCTGGAACGAGTTACAATCGTTACCGACGCACAAGTAGCTATAAAACGGATGGCCCCGGAGGAGCCTGGTCGTAGCCAAATGTACGCGCTCCTGGCAAGGAAACACATCGCAGCGCTGCGAATGGCCAGGCCGGGTATTATCATCGAGATCAGATGGTGCCCGGCTCGCAAAGGGATTGCAGGCAACGAGAAGGCTGATGAGTGGGCGAAAATTGGGGTGGAGGCGCCCGATGCCCGCAGGGTGGAATGGATGAATTACTCAGACCGGACCGGGGAGTGCACAATGCCGCTTCAACGATCCCTCGAAACAAACGTCAAGCGGGAGATTTCCGAGAAAAATTGGGCGGAAGCGCGGGGATGGGCTGGAGGCCGGACTTTCAGGTCGAAATACAAAATGCCGAAACGCCACATGCTGGACGGCACGGTTGCTGGGAGTACCAGGTGGCTCATTTCAAGGTACTACCAGATGAAAGTGGGGTACAGCAGTATCGGGCAGTTCCTTCACTGGGCCAAAGTTCGCCCTCCTGCCCAGTGCTGGTGGTGCCAGTGCCCCTAGCAAACGAGAGACCACCTCTTCAAGGTGTGCCCGGAGTGGAAGGACCAGCAGAAAATCCTGTGTGGGGGTGTGCTGAGAGAGACCGGGAGGTGGAAGGTCCGCTGGATTATCTGCGACCTCGTGACTGACGACAGGTGTAGATAGCCAAGCGATGCAAGACTTCTGTACTTCTACGGAGATTGGGAGGTGGGTGCCAACTGAGGAAGAGAACACAGTGAGTGATGTATCGGCGGCGGAGGTTCGGGGTTGGGAGCAGGAGCAGGGGGAGCAGGCTGGGGGGCCGGGTGCCGGGGGGAGACCACCCCCGCCCCTACGCCGGACCCCACCGCGTCTGCAGGCGAGGAGTAGGGGGACGGTTTGCGCTTTCCTTTGTTTTCTCTTGCTTTCGTCTCTCAGTGCTCACACCAGCTCGGCGTCCTTCCCTTAGTCTTTTCCTTGGTGTGAATCATATTTTCTGGGGATAGGCCTGAGCGGAGTGTAAAGGAGAGCTTCCAACTCACCCCCTCCCGGACAGCGGAAAGAGGAAATGGACCGCCATGATCTTGATAGGTCGTGCTCCGGGAATGATTAAACAAAAAAAGCCATCCACGTGACTGCGGATCCGGGATAATGAGAGTAGTGAAGGTAGGCGTCGGGGGGCCTCAAGGTAAGTGGGAAGTAAGGACTCGAGTGAAGAGACGAGGGGTGCTCCACCGCCAGAGATGAATAGAAGGGGAATACTTTTGAAGAATCTGCTTTCTAAAGAAGACGCCAAACTCAATAACCGACCATAATATCGCAGCTATCTTGACAAAAGCGACAAAGCCTGTCTTCGAGGTACGTACACCAGTGGTGTTCCGCTGCCGTTCCGCGAGAAGTTCAAATACCCGTGAATCCAACACAAGTGTCCCCAGATGCGTTGCAATTATTGTGGGGCAGAAGACGTAAGGTGAATTTAACGTAATTACAACGGCACCAACTATACCAGCACCAGATGCGCCGCCAGCAGCCACCAGAGCAATGCTTGGCAACTGGTATTACCGCATGACTTCTGCTTTTGGTAACAATAAATGCCAATATGTGACATGACATGACTGCCATATTACCGTTGACATCCCAGGCGAGAGCATCTTCTGCCTTTGCAGACAAGGTATAAACATATTCGTGGGGTACCCCCTTGCATCCTGTGCGAGTGTTTTGTGAGCTCTACCTGGTCAGTTTTTCATGGTCATGAGGTTCGGCCGCCGAGATGCATCGGCTCCCCCTGCTCGTACATGGGTCGATTTTTCTCATTTCCTTGTTTTCCCTTCCTTTCCTCGATCAATCTCTACGAAGGTGGCGAACTCCTTACCTCGCAGCACAGAGGACGTGTCGTAAATCAACAAATTTTTCTCGTGGCCGTCGCACGTAACGTTTTTTTCCATCTTCCCCACAATTTGTTCTTGTCGGTGTACTAGCGCACGGTAGGTGGTGGTTTCGCTCTGGGAGATACGGGGAGACAGGGGAAGGCGGTGGCACTGCATGGCTTTCTTGTTTCTCTAACGCTCTTGAACGCATATCACTACTTTCCAAATCCTCTGCCGTTTGAAGCGGCCATCTTCCGCTCTTTGGGGGGGGGGCAATGTTTGCCCTTGTGTGGGATGCCGCCTCATGCGGCGGGGGGCGAATAGCGGGGACTTAACCATGGCAGATCAGTTCTCATGTTCACACTCTCGCTGTCGATACTCGGATCGCCAATGGCAACGCAAGAGGCTGCCACCTTTTCAGTCAAAACGTAATTTACCGACTACATCCGGGGCCACGACCAAGTCTGTGCGCTAGGCGTCAGGTTCGTTTTTTATATGTTGATGGGGCGCAAGCATCGTGGGAGACAGTTCTCACAGTTCGTCGAGATTTAAGGGATAGATAATATTCCACGAGCGACGGTTTGTTCACACAACGCCTCGTTCTAGGCTTGTTTTTCAAGTTCTATCTAGGTAAACTCCGCCTACATACACTATGGATGCGCCCACTGTAATGGACGTGTGTGGGTTGCGACCGGGCATAAAAGTGCGACCTGCTCCGTGACACGAATCTTTCTTCCCTACGTAACAACCTGTCATCTTCTGACCTTGCACATCTATTTCTCCCTCTCACTTTGCTTTGTCGTGCACACTTTGCTTTCTGCTTTCTTTTTCCTTTGTGTCTTGGTGCGAATTTACCGGCGGATCGGAAAGATGGGAGCCCCATGGGGGTGATACAGCGCGGAGGAGTGCATACCGTCTGTAGTAGTACAGCACAATGGAATTAAATGTCACTTGTCATCGTCGAACAGCGGTCCCAATAGCTCATCCAGTCATGTCCGAGGTCACGACGGGGACAGAAAAAACTAAGGGCAGAAGACTCAATGGATATGGTGATGTTTGTGCCTGTAAGGGAGTGTCGTACGTTTGGTGCTGCGGGCGGTTATCTACGTAGGTAGGTGGTATTACGAGGTCATCGCTAACCTAGGCAATGAACAACGACTTGCTACCGATTCCAAAGAAAAGTTGTCACTCGTTAGCGGTGGGCGCTTTACACTCGAAAATTCGTACCCCATAGATGGGGAAACAGCTACCTGTTTCCCCACAATGTGAATTGCCCGCAGCATCACCTTGGTCATGTGGCGGTGGGAGTTTAGCTCGATCGGAGTAATAATAAAATAATCCTCGGCGCCAATGCGCGCAGCATTGCAATCGAAAGCGCAGTCTCAAACTGCGCTGAAGGCTTACGCTTTACATCACTCTTCTCCTAAACCACACCACCCCACTCGCGCAATTGTACTATCCATCTCACATCGTCATCTGCGAGCCACCCACCACCCTTCCCCCTATAACCCACATTCTGAGCTTCCACTCCGGTCGCTTCCCCACCGCGACCCTCGCACAACCGCTTTTTTCGAGTTCACCTTTTCTTCCTATCGACCATGGAGTCTACGGCTCCAGTTCGCGCATACTCGCCGATCGGCAACCCTATTCCCACGCCAGAGGAAGTGCTCGCTTGGTCCTCCCGTCGCCTTCTGGATCACCTCGATCCCATCTTCGCGTTGTACGATGAGCACGTCAGAGAGGTGTTTCGAAATATGTCAGTGGATGGAAGCTCTTTCTTGCGACTCTTTGGAAGTTACGAAAGCCTCACTCGCTTCGGAATTCCCGAGATTCCGAGCAGGCGAATTGCGGAGGAAGTGAATGCCATCTTCGGAACTACTGCCGCTCCACTGAACTCGAAACGTACGTATTCCTTGAACCGGTGGCAGTGATGGAAACTACAGAAAGCAGTTCCTCTGACACCATGTGCAGGGCCTGGAGAACTCGCCGAGCTGGTGACGAGCGTGCGGCTCCAGAAGCGGCCGGCACTGATGACGGATCTATTGGACCGCGTTAAGAATAGTAATGATGGACGTTGATCGGCCTATGAGGAACCTGCAGCTAACCGCGATAGATTTGGTCAGCCTACGAGAACAGATATTGGGCACGGAGGCCTGCACGCTGGACTCATTGAGTGATCCGTCCAGGTGGACCAGTCTCCCGTTCCCGGCCTTGTCCCCGCAGCTGCCGCTAGATCGCTTCCGCTTCAATCCTGATGGAACCTTCCGCTTCATGGGGAGACAAATCTTCGCCGACGTCTACCAAGCGGTGTCGAACTTGTCCTGGAGAACCGGAACCAACTACTCCTTGCAAGGATCGTTGGGCTCCGGGAAGTCGCACATCTTGGCTGCCCTGGCCTGTCTGCTCGTCAAGGAAGGAAGGAGGGTAGTCTACCTACCGGATGCAAAGAGACTGGCAGCCGCGATGGTGGCATACACGAAGTTTGCGTTGCAGTTGACATATGCGGACGATCGGGAGCTGTTTCAGCGGATTCAGGGCTTCAAATCAACTGAGACAATCTGCGAATTCGTTCAAGAACGCCAGGTATGTGGCGAGGAGTTGTATTTCATCTGCGGTCCGATGAACACTCTCGATCATTACCTTGTCACCGGCAACAAACTTGGTCCGCAGGACCAGGATGACGTCCTAACGTTCATCCTGCAGCTTAGCGGGTTTCACAAATTGATATGGAGTGGCTCGGGAAACTGCCAAGTGATATCCGGGCAGAGCTCCGGAGTTAAGCGACTTCTCGTTCAGCAGGGGTACAACAGGGTATGGCCCTATCGTTTCGTTGGTATCATTTAAACTTCTCTCTAACATGGGGTGCACAGCATGAGATGGATAGCTTGTGGACAGAGCTGGAGATCACATTACCGCTGGAGATACAAGACGAACAAAAGGCGGAACTTGAGGTGCTGACGGGCTGTAGCCCTCTCCTTCTGCGCCCACTGTTGGGCTTGCCACGGGTTGCTACAGACCCTCAGCGAGGTGATGGTGATCAACAATATGCACAGATGATCGAGTATCTCTACACGGCATTGGAGATGTCCGACGAGGTTAGCAGCGTACGCAACAACATTTCGGCCTTTGTCGCGGACAAGTACGCAAAGTTGAGCCCGGAGCCAGTGAGGTGGAAATTGTAGGTTTCATCCTTCCCGAATTTGGCTGCTGCTGTGGTCGTGCTAAAATAGTTTAGTTTTCTTTCCGCCGCATTCGCCTGCATACTCCAATGTCAAGCCGTGACAGAGATAGAACTAGTAGACGGTCGCTACTTTTTCTTCGACAACAACTATCAAGGAGAGGCGACTTCGCACATCGCGCGCATGGCACTCACCGACTCCCTCCGGCTGTTCGGTGGCAGTTGCCTCTTCCTGCACGATCCCTGGTACCAACAGCTTGGCGTCATTGGGAATAACCCCATTATCCTTACCTTCATCGTTAAACACATGGTGCTGAGTACCATATCTGCCGTCGGTTGTCCATTAGCTTCCATCGGTTTGGGGAATCCGCATTTGCCTCCGCAATCAGCGCCGATTACCACCTATCAGGATTACCCGGTATTGACGCCGCCTGGCAACGATCAGATGTACGCGGCGAAGCTATTCGTTCCAATGAGACACAGATACCGGCACATCGATGCAATCTTGGTTTGGTGGAACCTCGAGGCGATGTCAGTGATGATCGCTCCGATACAGATAGCGATCGCCACCTGCCACTTCGCATCCGATGTGTTATTCATGGAGAGAAACTTGAGGCACATGGTGGCGCATCTCACCGATTGGAGAATCCATGCACGATTTGTGTGGATCACGGAAGCACGCAATGGACCCATCGAGCTGATTAGGGTATCTGCGGAGGAATCGCGGAACATACCCGGCGCCAGCGCCGAGCGTCTTTATCCGTACTACGATATCATCACTCTTACAGTCAGTGAGGTGAATTACAAAATTGGAGAGAGGCTAAGTCTAGCGAGAGGACCTGCCGCGGGGGCCGGGTTCTAAACGTATTGGTGCGATGTCACTCTGCGTCTGGTTTGTGTGTGTTTGTGAGTGAGCTCGTATGGTTGGTCGTTTGATTTGTATATCGACGATGTTCGGCCATTGACGGGCATTGACTTCCCTTCCTTGTACTTGGAATGTTTGTTTCGTCCTTTCTGATTTCTTCTTTGATTTCTTTTCCTTTCTTAGCTCGGTTTCTGGGAGTGGTGAGCTCGAATACAACCTGTATCGGGATCCAGCTTTTTGTTTTCGCACCCGGCAAACGTAAGATCGCTTTTCCATCTTCCCCACAATTGGTTTCTTTTCGTCAACCTTGCAGGGCACGGAAGGTAGTGATTTCTCTGAGGAAGATTGAGGGAGGTGGGGAAAGGGTCGGTACTGCTGCTCATTCTTGGTTTTCTTCCGCATGTTCATCCATTTCGCTACCGTTTTAATTCTCTACCGTTCTATGTGACTACCTCCTGCCCATCGCAGCCACTACTGTGAATCCTTGATGGCCAGCGTCGTCGCCGCATGGGGACCGAGACAGATAGTTGGCGCTGCTCCTTGGCGGATGACCCCGCGCGTGAAAGGATCGGTGTTCGCTAGCCACACTCCCAATTCTCCACGCGAATCAAACACATGTTCGTACTCTCGCTATCCGTACTTGTCTCGGCGACGGCATAGCGAGAGGCTTTCGCCTTTTCCGACAGTATTTTGGTTTATCGACTAGTTACTACCGGCGAGACACCACCGATATTGTCTCTGGCTCGCTTTTTGCTTGTTGATCGGGACGAAGAAGCGTAGGAGCCAGATTTCGCGGTTTGTCAAGGCTGAAACCATATTACCCCGCAGGCAGCTGCTTTTCCTTGCGACTACCGTCCGCACGGGTTGGTTATCCAGTTTTATCTAGACGCACCTAGTGTATCTTAGGTATATAGATAATGGCGGTGCTGACGGCCCACCTTCGCTGCGAAGCTACCGTCAGGAGCAGCCGCCGCTGCCAAGAGACTGTCGGGGCCTGCTGCCGTCCCGAAAGGACCTTCGTTAAGAAAGGCTCTGCGGGTTGTGGAATGTTGGAGTATAGAGATCGATAGAGGTGAAGATAGTGATTTTGATTGATTGATTGATTGATACATAGTCGAAGGCGGAATATTCGTTCTATATTCCACGGGCCTCAGGGACTCGCCAGGGGAAGGACCAATACCGCCTCCCAAGCCGCTTCTAGGACACTCAGGCAGCTATCATCTCCGGACACCCGTTATGAAATCAGGGAAGTTTTTGCTTTTGGGATGTTCTACAGGTGGGGCGGGGGTTCTGTCTGCGCCGCAGCACGGAAAAGCCTTGAATGCTCTGTGCGTCCCGGCGCGTCTTCCATATTTCGCGGCGAGAGGAGGCTTCTGGGTGTCCACTGCGACCGCGGTGTTCTGGGTGTTACGGCATATGGGTTCGCAACGGGCCCCAAAAGGGCCCCGCTTCATACAGTACATCTCTCTTACTCTCTCAACATTTTGTCATCATCGCGTAGGCTACCCAAGAGGCCGTCCTCACCAGTCCGATGTCAGGATGGAGATGGATTGTAACTGATTGTAGGAGACATATGGATACGTCGATGTTGTGTGCTGTATTTTACAGGGAGTGGGATAACAGAAAAACGTTGTTTCCCGCTGGACGCATATTGCTATCGTATCAGGAGATCACGAAACAATTTTCCGCTGTATACCGTGTCAAAGACAGGGGGTAAAAAGAACGTAGTTTTCCCACTGGACGCACATTGCTATCTTACCACGACCTGAAGATTACATACACACGTATTTGTGCTGTTGTGATACGCGTACAGAGGTGAAACTCCGATTTTTTACGCGCACCTTGTATCTAAGCATGAGCGGGGTGGTGTCAGGAGAGGAGGTCAAGGTTCGAGGGCTTGGCACCTTGGCGCCCCGGCGTCACTATGTTTGTTGCCGGCGACAGCATCTCCTCTCTTCTTTAGACTTGATATACATCGTTCTCGCCTCTCTCGCGGACGGTACGTCCACCACGTTTCTCATGATCTCTCCTCTCCTGCCTTTCCGTGCCGAAAACCTGGAGCCTCTTCACCTCCTGACATAACGCTAGGCTTTTGGCCTAGAGTTTCAAACTGCGTTAAAAGGCATACGACTTTCATCACTGCTTCTCTCTATCGACACCCCCATTCGCGCTGTGCTACTCTCTATCTCGTGTCATCACAAACACGCCGCCCTCCACTTCTCCCCCTATCGTCATGTTCCAATCTTCCCCTTTAGTCGCTTTCCCACCACGGCCGTCGCCCACACATTTTTCCTGCGTTCGACCGGCCTGACTATCGATCAATCATCATGGACTCCAGCTCCAGTTTGCGGAAACCTGGATCGAGAAATCGATTCGCACCCAAGACGGAGTGCGCTCTTGGTCCTGCCGTTACCTTCCGGACCACCTTGGACTCGTCTTCGCCTTGTACGATGACTGCATCAGAACAGCGTTCCGAAATGCGTTCGTCGACGGTGGTTCCTACTTGGAACTGTTCGCAAGCCCCGAAAGCTCCACGCCGTTTGGCATTCCCGAGATTCCTGGGAGGCGACTTGCGAAGGAAGCGAATGCCATCCTACGAACGCCGCCTCGCTGTTGGAGTTGATAGGTACGTATTCCCTTAACAAGCTGCGAAGATGGCAACCGTCGGAACCCATTCCACTGACACCTTGCGTCTGGCCCGGCAGATCGGCCGAGCTTGTTCCCCGCGTTCGACCCCAGAAGTGGTTGAGGCTGGTGACGGATCCAGTTAACCACGTTGAGAATTGTAACGATGGACCTTTATCGACCCTCCAAGAACTTGCGGCTAATTAGTATAGATTACGCGAGCCTACGAAAAAAGATCATGGAGACGGAGGAGTGCACACTGGATTCGTTGGGAGATCCTTCCAGGTGGACCAGCCTGCCGCTCTCGGCCTTATTCTGCCAATTACAACAGGACCGCTTCCGCCTCAATCCGAATGAAAACTCCCGCTTCATGGGAAGGCAAATCTTCGCCGACTTCTATCAAGCGGGAACGAACTTTCCGTGGAGAACCGGAACTACCTACTTCTTGCACATCTTGCTTGCCCTGGCCCGTCTTGTCAAGGAAAGCAGAAGGGTAGGGAGGGCGGCGGGGGCCGGTCGCAGCGGGGGTTTTTTTTTTGTTTAATCATACTCGCATTCGACCTATAAAGATCATGGTGGCGTCCGTTTTTGTCAGAATAATGGGCGTCCGGAGATGACAGCTGCCCGAGTCTCCCGAGCACCGGCTCGGGGGACAGTCTTCCGTCTTTACCCCCTGGCGAGCCCCTCAGGCCGTTGTATATAGAGAGAGTGTTCCTCCTTCTAAGTTGTATCAATCAATTAGTTCACCATCTTCATCTCTATCGATCCCTATATTCCAACACGCTTCATGGGAAGGCAAATCGTCGCCGACTTCTCTCAAGCGGTGTCGAACTTGTCGTGGAGAACCGGACTACCTACTTCTTGCAAGGGTTGTTGGGTTCGGGGAAGTCGCACATCTTGCCTGCCCTGGCCTGTCTTCTTGTCAAGGAAAGCAGAAGGGTAGGGGGGCGGCGTGGGCCGGTCGAAGCGGGGTGACCAGACAGTAACAGCAGAGCTGGACTGTCACCTACCGGATGCAAGGGCATTGGCGTCCGTAGTGGTGGCCGATAGGAAGATGGCGTTGCAGTTGACATATGCGGACGATCAGGAGCTATTCCAGCGGATCCAAGGCTTCTCGTCAACGGCGGCAGTCTACAAATTTGCTCGAGCACGTCAGGCATGGGGTGAGGAGTTGTATATCATCTGGGGCCAGATGCACGATCTCGATCATTTCCCTGACACCGGCAACACCCTTGGTACCTGGGTCCAGGGCGACACAGAAGCATTCATCCTGCAGCTTAGCGGGTTGCATAAAGTTGGGATATACCTAGGGATCGATAAGGATAAAGACTGTGAATTTATTGATTGATACAACGTCGAAGGAGGAACACTCTCTGTATGTATGTACAACGGCCCCGAGGGACTCGCCAGTGGGCAAGAACGGAACGTTGCCTCCAGAGCCAGTTTTTTTTTGTTTACATACTCGCATGCGACCTATATAGACCATGGCGGCGTACATTTGCCCGGTTTTCCTGTCCGCAGTCCGCGCGGTGGCGGCACGTTGCAAGCACCCCTTCGCCCTCCGCCCAGACCTGTCCCAAGAAGATACTGTGCGCACCAAGGAAACCACAAAGGAAAAGACATAGGACCGTCCCCTGCTCCTCTTCTGCCGATGCCATGAAGGAGGGCGTGGCACCCGATCCTCCCGCGGCACCCAGATCCTCCGCCTCCGCCTCCTGATCTTCTTCCCGCTCCCGGCGCTCCCGGAGCTCCCACTCTGACGCTTGGCTCCCGGCGTCGTCCTCCTCCGGGGGTGGCACCGGCCTTCCCGCATCCATTGAGGTGAGGAAGTCTAGCACCGCCTGTCCGCATCTCTTGTCGGCGAGTAGGTCCCGGATCCCCCACCGGCTCCACCTCCCCGTCTCCTTCTGCACCACCGCCCACACAACCTTTTGCTGCATCTTCCATTCCGGACACACCTTGAAGAGGTCGTCTCTCGTTTGCGAGGGGCACTTGCACCACCAGCACTGGGCATCCGGGGCCTCCCGAGCCGGTGCTCGGGGACTCCGGCAGCTGTCATCTCCGGACGTGTCGCCTCCGGACCATCATCTCCGGAAGCCGTCTCCGGACCGTCATCCCCCGACGCCCATTGCTCTGACAGGTTGAAATAGTAGGTTTCATCCTTCCCGAATGTGGTGGCTGTGGTGGTTGTTCTAAAAGCAAGTTAGTTTTGTTGTCGCTGCATTCACCTGCCTCCACCAATGTGAAGCCCTGACAGGATGGAGCTAAAAGACTGTTGTTGCCTTTTCTTCGACGGCAACTACCAAGGAGAGGCAACTTCGCATATCGCACGCATGTCGCTCACCGACTCTCTCCGGCTACTCTACGGCGGTGGTCACTGGCTATCCCTGGTGCGGGCGGCTTGGCGTCGTTGGGGTAGCCCTATTGTCCTGCCTTTGTCGTTAGTCAAGTGACGCTTGGTGCCATCTGTGCCTTCGGTTGTCCATTACCTTCGATCAATTTGGAGAATCCGCATTCGTTTCAACAGTCTGTTCCGATTACCATCTGTCATCAGGATTTCCAAATATTGAAGCCGCTAGGCCACGGTCAGGAGCACGCGACGACGCTATTTGTCCGAGTGAGCCACAGATGCCGGTACATCGACGGAATATTCGTCCAGTGGAACCTCGAGGCAACGTCAGCGATGATCGCTCCTATACAGATAACGCTTGCCACCAGCCACGTCTATCAAACCCAAATGGGATATAATCAAGAGGCCGACGACGCGGAGTGTACCGCACACTACCGAGGGCGCCGGAATCCGCACCCCGACGACAGACTACAAAGGAGCCGGTCATAATTTTCACAGGTGCCCATGCGGCCATTAGATGGATATGCTCGGAGGAGCCATGCACCGGTCAGAAGTATGCACTCCAGGCAAGAAAGCACATCGCTGTGCTCCGAATGGCTAGGCTGGACATCGCCATCGACATACGGTGCTGTCCGGCACATAAGGGGGCCGCCAGAAACTAGAGGGCCGGGAAAGGGCTGGGATCACGGCGGAGGGGCCAGACAACCGCGGGGTGAAATGGCTGAGCTACCTGGACCAGAGGCGTGTATGCCCGTTCCGAGATCGCTCGCTCATCTCTAGCTGGAGATCTCTGAGTCGAGAGGACAGAGGCATGGCAATGGGTGGGAGGCCGGACCTCCAGGGGAAAATACAGGGTGCCGAAGTGCCAGAGGCTAGACAGCACGGTGGCCGCTAGCTCCAAGAGACTCGCCTCATGGTTCTACCGGGTGAAGATACGGCACTGCCTTACTGGGCAGCATCTCCAGTAGACGACGAACGGACCCTCCGCTCAGTGCTGGTGTTGCCGATGCCAGAAGCAGGAGGAGGCCCACCTCTTCAAGGTGTGTTCTGAGTGGAAGGGCCTGCAGAAGATACTGTGGGCAGAGGTGCGGAAGGAGAGCGGGGGGAGGAAACACCGTTTCAGAATCCGCGGAATGCTTGCCGACAAGGGGTGCGGAGGCGGTATAGGACTTGGTCTCCGCTATAGATGTGGGAAGGCTGGTTCCGACTGAGGAAGACGCAGGGAGCGAGCTGTCCGAGTGGGAGCTCCAGAAGAGATGGGAGCGGGAAGAGGAGAGGAGCGCGGAGGGGGAAGCGCTGGGTGCCGAGAGGGACTTGGGTTCGGTGGAGCAACTACCGCCGTTCCTACCCACGCCCTCCTTCATGGCATCCGCCGACGATTAGGAGTAGAGGACGTGTGCGTTTGTTTTTGCTGTTTGCTCCCTTTTGCTGTGCTCTTTGCATAGATCGGACTCTTTTCCGTTGTAATTTCCTTGGAGCACATCACATCTTCTTGGGACAGGCCTGGGCGGAGGGCAAAAGGGGAGCTTGCAACGTGTCACCACCGCGCTGATAGCGGACAGGATAACTGGATAAAAAGTGCACTGCGATAGTCTAGATAGACTATGCTACATGCGAGTATGAATAAACCCCCCAAAAAATAGTAGAGGAAAGGGAGTGGCGAGTTTAGGTCGGGATTAGCCCGATCGGAATAGTGTATTAATTATACCAACGGCGTTTGGAGCCAAGCCTTAAACTGCATTAGCAGGCTTACGTCACACATCACCTCGTCTCTCCACCTCACTCATCACCTCGTCTCTCCAACAACACCCACCCACTCGCGTTGTGATAGTATTCTCCTCACGCCGTCATCTACGCGCCGCCCTCCACCGCTCCCCCTATCTCCACGTTCGGATCTTCCCCTTCAGTCACTTTCCCTCGATGGCCCTCGGTCACCCGTTTTTCTCGCGTTTGACTATCCTGCCTGTCGATCATGGAGACTCCGGCTCTGGGCCGCGCAAACCATCCGATCGAGAGCCCTATTTCATTCTCCTCTCACCGTCATCTACGCGTCGCCCTCCACCGCTCCCCCTCTCTCTACATTCGGATCTTCCCCTTCAGTCACTTTCCCCCGACGGCCCTTGGCCACCGTTTTTCTCGCTTTTGACTGACCTGCCTGCCGATCATGGAGACTCCGGCTCTGGACCACGCAAACCATCAGATCGAGAGCCCTATTTCCACTTCCGAGGAAGTCCGCTCTTTGTCCTGCCGTCGGCTACTGGACCATCTTGAACCCATCTTCGCGTTGTACGATGGTGGCATCAGAACCACGTTCCGAAATACGTTCGGCGACCGAATTTCCTTGGAACTGTTTGGAAGTCTCGAAAGTTCCACGTGCATTGGCATTCCCGAGATTCCGGGCAGACGACTTGCAAAGGAGGCACACACTATCCCTGGAACCATCGGAGCTCCAAAGAACACGTAACGCAGATATTCCTTGACAAGATGGCAACTGCCGAATCAAGTTCCACTGACACCATGCGTAGGGTCCGGCAAATTGGCCGAGCTAGTGCCGCGTGTACGGTCCTGCCACAATAATCGGCGCTCGGGAATGGCGGACGGGAGACGACATGTCCGGAGATGTTAGCTGCTGGAACCCCCGAGCAGCGGGTCGGGAGGCAGTCCTCCGCCATTTCTCTTGATGAATCCGGGAAGGCCCGTTTTCAGTATTTTCAGAGAACTCGCTCCCACATAATGAGGTAATCAATCAAAATTCACTATCCTCATCTCTATCTATCCCTTTTTTCTTGAAGATCTCAGAAGCAACCCGCGCTGGTGGCGGACCTAGTGAACCGGATGAAGAGTAGTCACGATGGACCCTCAATGACCCTCCAAGAACCCGCGGCTAACTTATATAGACTACATGCGCCTGCGAGAAAAGAGACGGTGACTTGCTCGCCGGACTCGTTGCGAGGTCCGTCCAGGTAGAGCACCCTGCCGTTCACGGCCTTTTCTCCACGGTTACCACGGTCCAGCTTCCGCCTCAATCCGGATGGAACCTTGCGTTTCATGCGAAGAAAATCTTCGCTGCGCTCTATCAGACTGCGTCGAACATGTCGCGGAGAACTGGGAAAATCTCCACCTCGCAAGGATTGTTGGGTTCGGGGAGGTCGCACATTTTTGGTTATCGTGCCCTGGCCTGACTTCTTGTCAGGGAGGGCAAAAGGGTGGGCCAAACACCCGATGCAAGGGCCTTGGCGGCCAGTATGGTGGTGTACACCAAGAAGGCGTTGAAGTTGACATAGGGGTGCTCTGAGGAGCTGTTCCAGCGGATCCAGGGCTTCCCCTCAACTGCACAAATCCTCCAATTCGTTTGGAATGCTACCAACGGGGTGTTGAGATTATTTCATCTGCGGCCAGATGGACACTCTCCCTCATTTCCCTAACACCGCCAATACCCTTGGTTCCCGCGTCCAGCAGAGCGCCTTTCTGTTCATCCTGCAGCTCAGCAGGTTGCACAATTTCATATGGAGTGTTTCGGAAATTTTCTGACCTACGTCCGGCGGTGATCGCAAGAATACCGGCGCTAAGCGCCTCCTCCTCCGCCAGTGGTACTACCAGGTGAGCTCCTCTCGTTTCTTCGATATTCTGTTGGCGTCTTACTAACATGGGGGAGGGTAGGGTAAGGTGACGTCTCTTCACCGCGCTGGAGAAGTCCGACGAGGTTAGCAATGTACGCAACAACGTTTTGGCCTATGTCGCCGTCAAATACGCAAGGTCGGCCTTCGGGCGGCTGGGGTGGTGCGGGTATGTTTCATCCTTCTCGGGATGTGGCGACTGTGGAGCTTGTGCTAAGTGGATATTAGTATTGTAGCCGCGACATTCGACTACATTTTCCAATGTGGAGCAGTAGTAAGGATGAAGCTGATGGGCGCCTGTTACTTTCCCTTCGGCGGCAATCACCAAGTAGAGGTAACTTCGCACATGGCGCGGATGGCCCTCACTTACTCTCTCCGGCTGTTCGGCGACAATAGTCACTTCCCGAACATTTCCTGGTACGAACTTCGCATATAGGTGTAGTTTTGGAATTTGGCGTTTGTGCCTTAGAGTTTGTTGAGGACACTATTCCGAAAATGCGTGACAGGAAGTAAAGAGGAGGATTCTTATTTGTTTTGCTTGTTCTTGTTGGAATATAGGGATCGATAGAGATGAAGATGGTGAATTAATTGATTGATACAACTTCGAAGAAGGAACACTCTCTCTATATACAACGGGCCTGAGGGGCTCGCCAGGGGGTAAAGACAGAAGACTGTCCCCCGAGCCGGCGCTCGGGAGACTCGGGCAGCTGTCATCTCCGGACGTGTCGGCTCCGGTCCGTCATCGCCGGACACCGTCTCCGATCCGTCATCTCAGGACGCCCATTATTCCGACAGTTCTTTCTGTTCTACTTCCTCGTACAACGTACAAAACAACAATCAATAGAGAGAATCATCACCGCCGTTCTCACTACACCATTTCTCACCCCCCCCCCCCCGGTACCTGAATTCGTCGTGACAACCAAGTCCGGTACCAGTACCAGGTACAAGCTCGTGAGCATTTCTTCAGGGTGTCCTGAGGGCAAGGCCCAGCAGAATATTCTGTGTGCGGTGGCGAGGAAGGAGACTGGGAAGCGGAGGAGCCGATGGAAGATCCGGGACCTCCTGCCAGGTGAGCGGTGCAGTCGTACACTGCTGGGCTTCCTCTCTGCTACGGACGTGGGATGACGAGTGCCGGGTGGAGAAGTAGCAGAGAGCTAGGCGTCGGAATGGGAGCTCCGGGAGCGCTGGGAGCCGGAGGAAGAGAGGGAGGTGGATGCGGAGCAGCCACCGCTGTTCCTACCCCTACGCCCGCCTTCACGTCTTCCGCAGAGGAGGAGTAGGGTACGAATCGCGGTCTCCGTTGTCCTTTCTTTTGTCCTCTCCTTCGGTCTCTCCTGTCGGTCCCGGTTTCGTTTGATTTCCTTTAATATGGACGTTCTCCTATTCCTTTATAATTTCCTTAGTGCACTTCAGATCTTCTCGGGACAGGCCTGGGCTGAGGGCAAAGAGGAACTTGTAATGTGCTGCCACCGCGCGGGCGGCGGACGGGAGGGACGGACAAAATGTACGCCGCCGTATTCCTATGGTACAAGTGATGGGTATAGAGTATATACAGCTCTGCATAAAATACCTAAATATATTCTATACTACTGGACCTGTATAAACTCTGTCCGGGCGGAGGTTGTATGATAACTTATACCTTCGAAAGCTGTATTTTAAATAGAATTCAAACATATGACCACGTTTGTGAGTGCACCCGAATGTCTGTATAAGATACACACGCAAATTGGGGTATCTTAATATTCTTGCTGCATGTTGATTACACCCAATTTGCGGGACACCCAAAGTTTTCAAATACGAGCATATGCACCAATTGCCGGCATACTTTATCCAAATATAATGCAGGAAAGAAGTATTACTTATTCACCCGAATGCCTGAAGGCCAGCGTTGTAATGTGAGTAAGTTAGACAGTTTCTTTTTTTATTTCATACAAAGCCTGTGGAATTCATACACAAAAGATGCATGTAAATTTACAAATGAAATCGTGTCGGGGAAAAAAAATAATCGCAGAAATACAGATCCTTTCATCGTCCCACCAGCCTACTGCTCTCGAGTAACCACTCCCAAGAAGTGAATAGCAGACAATAGATACAAATGATCTAGAATATTTAGTAAAATCAAAAACTGTTCACAGTTGTGAAATGGTTGCACTTACTGAAAAATGCAAATTCAACTTTATTTGAGTTGAGTTGAGTAAAAGCCTTGCCGACAATCACCAGCAGCCCTACTTGCTGTAGTTGGAGCTGCGGTTAGCACCAGTTCTGCCTAAGCCGTCGATTATTCTCCACTTTGTCTGATCTCTTCCTCATTCGTGTTGAACGCCTTGTCGTTAAAGCTTCAGCCTTGGATTTCGCTTTCTCCGCTTGAGCAAGATCGTCGGCTATCTCCCCTTTTTGTGTTGTATCGACTTTCCTCCTTGCACGTGTACGGGGTTTCTTGGTGGTAGCGGTAACTGCAATTGGTGCCTGAAATTCATCAGCGTCGGACTGCATCAACTGAAATGTAATCTTACAATGGAGTCAGATTGCCTCTTTCCACATACTGAACCAGTTGTTGTGTTCTCTGCCTCCATTGAGGTGGCGATAGGAATCGGTGTCTGAGATTATATTAGCATAAGCCACAGGGCATCTGAATGAAAGTATCTTACATTGGAATGGGCAGTCTCGTTGATACCCCCCCGATCTGAAATAATTTCCGGTGATATGCTGTCTGACTGTGCGGTATCATGCGCTATGGAGGGGCAATCGCTCTGACTAGCAGATATGTGCGGAGAAGTGGTGTGTTGGTTGTTGACCATATTCTGGGCAACTATATACGCGGTAACTGACTGTGAATCGTGACTGGGAGGGGTTCGGAGTGGTGGGTTGTCCGCCGCAAGTGGTTGTGGCATTTGCAAGGCAGTGTTGGGCAGTGTAGTACGTGGGACAGATGGTCTGTTGAGGGGAACGTGTGGTTGATTATGCAAGGCTGCATTGTCGCCAGAGATACGGTCGCTGTGGCTAACCACCTTGGATCCACGCACCTTACGCAGAAGTGTCTTTGTCTGTGGAATTTTCTTGCGCTTCTGATGCTGAACAGGTGGTAGTTCGGTACCCGAGGTTTTGGCGGCCCTCCGGAGGCTTGACCGGATATTCTGAGAAGTGTCTGAACAAATGCTCTTCATAACCTCTTCGCATGTATCCCTTGTCCATGCATAACGCTGTCTGAACTCTTGATGAACCGCATTAACCAACTGGCGCCATGTAATAGGCGACCATTGAGTGTAAGGGGTATCAAGGGTAAAGCCATAGTGCGTTTGACAGTACATGGACACTTCCTTCCGGCGGATCTGAACTGAACGCCTGTCTGCAGGGTCGATACCCATTGCTCGGTTCAATTTGACTCGGGGACTTGCATCTTTCCGATCGTTCTCAGTAGTAGGATTTTTCAAGGGTGGTGCCCGATAGCTGGTCGGGAGACCAAAGTGTGAATCTGTAGCCTCCATGTTCGCGGATTCGTGGGGGCGCTCGGGGGATTGATGACTTGAGAGTGTAGCGGTATCGTTTTGGATGGCCGAACGTACAGGTGCAGAAGCGAGTTCCGGATCGATCAAATTCGACATCTCGACAGATCTCTGTGTGGAAATGGGAGGAGTGGCGCCGGCACCTAGCTCGGACGCCAAAAGTTATCGAAAATCGCAAAAACTGGAGACAGGGAGATGGTAATGGGTATTGTTCTGATACCAGATTGAGTCTGTGGCTCCCGGGCAGCAAACCAAGCAAGGAATTTATCCGTAAGATGTGGTGGTACATTTTGCGGTAATTGTTGAGACTCAGACATAGTGTAGAGCGTATTGGCTGTCGTGTAGAGCTGTCTGGTGATTGATGGGGTAATTTTGAGTAAAGAGTTGTGAGGAGTTAAGGCGGGAAGGGGTTCAGGTAGCTAATCGGCAGGCGTCGCGATGAGATATGGGAGGAAACAGCTGTGAGGGGATGAGTGGGTGAAAATGCTACGTAATTGAGGTGGTGACGTGTGGACTGTCGGACAGGAGGGGCACCGAAGCGATATCTTTCGGCACGTGAAACCTTGATGGCAGAGGAAACGTATGGATAAGACATTAAGGTCGGAGAACAGTGGGCGGTAACAGGACTAGTAACCATTGCGCCAATAAGGCTGGATGGAAATTTTGTACAACACAGGGGGGCATACAACCAGCTCCACTGTAGGCGCGCCGGCTTGGTTCAGAAGGGAAGTGTCAGCGCCGTCCGGAATGCGGGAGGTAGGAATGTCGGACGAAGGGCAGGAATGCGGGAAGCGTATGTATGTCATCAACAGGAGGTGACAGATATCCTCATAAGGACCCATCGTTCACCTTTCTTTCTCGTTTATTTCTATTCTTTCTTTCCTCACGTAACAATTTGTTTGTCTTGTTTCCTCACATCCAGTCTTGCTGTGTTTCCTTCGTCTAGAGAAGTGCCGGTCTTCCTTCCTCGTCCTCGCCATGCTCTCTTGCCTCCGCTCATCGCCGTGAGCACCGTCTACTCATCCGTCTCTGTCCGTGAGCGCCTTCTCCGTCCGGGAGTGCCAATCGCTCACCAGTTCTATCTCCGGAAGCGCCGTCTGCTCGTCCGTCCTCTCTCCGTGAGCGCCGTCTACTCGTCCGTCCTCTGTGAGTGAGCGACTTCTCTGTCCGGGAATGCCAATCGCTCACCTTTTCTAGCTCCGCGAGCGCCGTCTACTCATCCGTCTCTGTCCGTGAGCGACTTCTCCGTCCAGGAGTGCCAACCGCTCCCCTGTTCTATCTCCGGAAGCGCCGTCTGCCCGTCCGTCTCTGTCCGTGAGCGCCTTCTCTGTCCGGCAGTGCCAACCGCTCAGCCGTTCTATCTCCGGGAGCGCAGTCTGCTCGTCCGTTCTGTCCGTGAGCACAGTCTGCTCCTCCGTTCTCTCGCCGTGAGCGCCACCTGCTCGTCCGTTCTCTCTCCGGCAGCGCTGTCTGCTCACCCGTTTTCTGTCCGTGAGCGCTATCTGCTCACCTGTTCTCTGTCCGGTAACCGCCGTCTGCTCGTCCTTCTCACTCTGTGAGCGCCGTCTGCTCCTCCGTCTCACTTCGTGAGCGCCGTCTGCTCGTCCTTCTCACTCCGTGAGCGCCATCTACTCCTTCGTCTCACTCCGTGAGCGCCGTCTGCTCACCTGTCCTCCGTCTGCGAGCGCCGTCTGCTCACTGGTTTTTCGTCCTATCCCTTGGTATCTGTTTTCGGTGCTTGCACTTCTCACTCTGCGCTTAATCAGTATTTTCGATGGTTTCTCTTCTCGCCCGGTGGCCACTCACAATGTTCCGTGGACACTATGAATATCATAGAGTTCTAAAGTGAAAGAAACCTTCTGTTTCTCTTCTTGTTTTACTTCCTCGTAGAATATCTTGTTTGTCTTGTTTTGTCGGATCTTGTCTTGCCTTGTCTACCAATAAAAGCATTTCTTATTTCCTTTATTCTGTTGTCGTCGCTCATGACCAGCGGCGTATTACGGTATTAACTACCCCCACCCCCTCTGGCCTATCCCGCTCAAGTATGATCGTACCACAGTTATGGTTGAATCAAAAGAAACCGGTAAAAGAGATGACAACAGAAAATGTATGCTGTTCCGCCATTTCCTCCTCCATCTTCTCCCCCTCTATCGTCGGCAGGGAAGTAAGAGCACCCATAGTAGCTACAGGCATCCATTAATCTCCGTCTCAAGCTCCCCTTCTCTTTCCTGTCTCTTGATAATATGTTAATGACAACGCCCCACGAACCTTATACAAATACCTAGGTATATATTCTACAAAAAAGACCTATAAATAATAAGCAATCATACGGATAAGTTGTATCGATATGCGTTATACACCCTGGATGTTATGCACTTCCTGTATAACCTATGGGAATCAGCTATATCGTCCAGGACCTATACCAAGCTGGTGTAAGCTTTTGGTGGGGCCGTGTATAACTCATGCAATTTGTATGCAGCTTTTGTACCATAGGGACAGTCTAGATGATTACACAAAAATAAAACCCTCAGCTCCAGCGCCTAGTGCCGCTGCGCCACACAGATTCGCATCTCGCCCCCACCAGCTCCCATTAGGAGTGACTAAGACTAAAGCTAGTATAGCTAAGTGTGTGCCATACCGCATGTACATACGTGCGTAGCTAGCGACCAAGGTCTTTACAGGTTGAAACCTGAGCAACGTGACGGGGCCCGGTCAGGAATATCGGGGAGCCCTCCAGTGTTGCGTCCTCCTAATTTTCTCCTGGTTTTAGCTTTTTTTACCCTGTTCTTTGCCGGCGGCCCTCGGGGTACGCGTGTCAGAGGTCTCCGGTGGCTCACACCACATCGCCTCCCTCTCCACGGCAGTGATTTCCTTTGCTCCCCGAGGTCCGACTTCATCGCCATCGGAGTGCCTTCGAATGACAGGTGCTGATGTTCCCGCTCCTGACCGCCGAAGGCGTGACAATCGAGTCGGCCTTCCTCCCCGACAATGGGATCATATACTCGCCCGTCACGTGTCGAACCCGTGATGGCTTCATCATCGTACTGCTTCCCAATGTACCCCTAGTGCGGACAATGCTGGGTCGAATTCATCCGAGCCCCCGGTCTGCAGCGCACATCGGTTCCCGAGATATCACACCTTGACACCAAGCGTGGTGGCCCGGAGGGGGTGCAGAGAAACATCACCGCAACAGCGCCAGGTGTCGACCTATCAAAACACTTTACAGTCTCAATCGGCAATCCGGTGGATATAGTGTCTTCATTCTCCTTGTCTCTCGTTCTCTTAATTATCGCTTCAACAATACTCAACTTACTCAATACTGTTCTGTCATGCGTATCGCGCTAACACATTCTCTCCTGTGCTCACTCCCTGTCATGAGGACCAACCAGTCTCCGGCTGCGAATATTCCTCTTCACTCTCCCGCTCACTTCTCGATCTCCATTAGACCCGATAGTAATCCGGAATTCTTTAAACACACATTCTAGAAGTGAAAGGGAAGATCGGTAGACTAGCCGCCCGTGCGTGAATGGGCTAGCCTCGTGGTATATAAGGCACTAACATAACTCCCTTGTGGTGGAAACCAGACTTCTCCTGGAATAGTTAATCCTTCTGTCAGTCACCATGACCCCGATAACAGCCCCCCAGTTGCCGCCATACTCCAGATAGGCTGAATTCGAGTGTGATTGAGCACGGAGAGAGAAGATAACCCTCCGTTGCAACCCCGTCCGCCACTGCCGCCTCCGCCCCACTACCTGCGAGAAACCCCCCGTGGTTCTAGGTAACGTAGGCGTTTCAAGGACAAAGTGAAGTACAAAGGGAAGTGCTCTGCCGATAGTAATACTTCGTTGTTCGGCTGCCATAGCCGCCGAAGTTGGCAGTTCGCACTGTGGCATTGGATGATCGCCGGACGGAGGAGGACGAGCAACTACAATAAGAGAAACAGCCGCAGGGAGAGGACTCCTAGCACTCTAGTATTAAGGATTCAAGTGATTTACCGCCACTAAGTCGAATGAGAACTCAACAAGCTACCCCAACCAAACTAGCTGAATGCGTGGTGAGGGGGACATATGAGAAAGAGAAGGAGACGATGCTACTCTCCGGTGACAGATAGCCAAGTTATAGGAAGAATTCGATTTATCTTTGGTGATGGTGGGGCGTTACGCATGGCTGGGGATTGATCGATGGGGCATTGAGAGAGTGATTACTGATGGAATAGAGCGCTATCACTAATCGGGCACTCGCACAACGTTAGCCGCCCTGGTGTGCCCCCGTCGCCGCCCAACTCTAAACCCTTCATCGGCTGAACCGCACACCAGGTGCAAAAACCCTACGTGGTTTAGTGGTATAAAAGTACCCAACAGGGCAAATTCGCAACCCGGAATGGGGGAATTCACTGCATGCTAAGGGCCCGATTCCTAGTTCGTGCTTTCAATTCTGGGGTTTCCAAGCCGCCCCTGTACGGTGGTGGTGATGATTTTGCCTTTTTGCAACTAGACGCGGTCATAGAGTATCACTCTTTGTCAAATATCACGTGACTTTAGCCTGGTCACCTCGCGATCTAGGCGGCGGAGGCCTATTGAAGAACTGCCCTCCCTGCAAGGCCCAGCAGAAGATTCTGCGGGAGGAAGTACATAGGGAACACAAAGAGGTTGGGACCGGCTCAGGAGGCACGACGTCTTCGCTGATGAGCGGCACGGCTAGGCGATCTTGGAGTTCCCCGCCACCACGGAAGCCTGTAGTCCGCGCTTCACTCAGCCCAACTAACTCCAGTCTCCCTCCGGCACTGGGCGGCTGCAGGGACGGACTGGACGGACGATTGACAGCCCTGGATTGCGGTCGCGTTTGTACCGCTGTTGGAGTATTGGGATTGATTGAGATGAAGATAGTAAATTGTATTGAAGATACATCGCACTGGACAGAAAATTGTCTCTGCATACATCGGTAGTCTGGGGAAAAGGCGGAAGACTGTCTTCGGACCCGGTACTCGGAGACTCGGGCAGCCGTCATCTCCGGACGCCCATCATACCTACAACTGCGACTAACATTTGCTACGCTGGTCAAGCTGGAGATCCGATGTGGTCTGCCGCCATTTGCCTATCTAGGTTCCGTTTTGGTGGCATCTCCAAATTGTCGGCGGGCGTGGGGCGTGGACAACTATTGGGCGTTTCGCAGGCAAGCAACCGCTGGCTGCGACCTGTCGTGAACACCATGGCTTTGCTGCTAAGCGTTTACATATACCAGAAGGGTGCGGCTGGTGCAGGCAGCATGATTTCGGCGTTCGCTACCGCGGTTGTTGTGGCAGACTTGGTGTGTGGCAAGGATAGACGATTGCAGCGTGGCTCCTGGACTAAGTGGTAGCGGAGGAACAGGTGGTGCATGACGTGTTGAGCAGCGGCGGTGACCATGTATATTTGGGTGTTGCGGTCCAGACGGCGGCGATGAGTAGCGGTCGAATATGCCGTAATCGCGGGTCGCCGCTACATCAGCGGATCAAAAACACACCAGATGCAAAAAACCCTACGTGGCTCAACAGTTAAGGTCACAACCCGGAACGGGGGAATTCACTGCATGCTAGGAGTTCGATTCCTAGTACGTGCATTCAATTCTGGGGTTTCCAAGCCACCCCTGTACGGCGGTGGTGAAGGTTTTGTCTTTTTGCTGGAATACACAATCACTGTTGCTCACTCATCGGCGAAAATCACGTGATTAATGTTAGCTGGAAGCGCTGTCGAGAACGCAGGAGGCAACCGTATGTTCAGATGTAAGACACCACAGGGGTGATGTCTGCCGGCAGCCAGATAGAGAGACAGTCTCCTTCCCCTTCCAATCAGCAATTTCGATACACTTCCACGCGGGAGGCTTTGGGTTGATCTTGTTGCCAGGCACTTGTGTGGTAGATATAGGTTGCTCCGTCTGGCCGGCGGTGTAAAGGAGCCACGATGTGCATCAGAAGGGGTTATCTGAATTTCAGCCATTCATCCCTGAGGAACAAAAACTGTTGGAACTACTTGCGGCGTTGATACCAATTGGTTCCCGTTTGAGGCACATGAAGGTTGGTGGGACGGTAACCTTTGCTATGCCAACGTCACGGCCAATCGACAACAGACCACTCTTTCTCGCCGCTTGGTCGTAGCCCTACCCGCTTGCCATCTGATGGACCGATTCTTCCCACAATCATGCGGAAACACCCACGCCATGCGCTTGCCGCCACTTTCAATCCAGGTTCGCCTCTGTTGGTATATTAGAATGATGGGCAGGCGTTGAAAGCGGAAAACCGCTGGCCGCCAGCCGGGAGATTACTTGGCCGCTCGGCTTCCGAGACACGCAGGATCCGCGGGGGTTATTCTCACGTCCACGATTGGGTCACACGGGGACTCCACGATGCGGACCTTTCTACGGCATTCCGGGCGTGTAATCTTGACAATCCGAGCCGCTCTTACCGTTTCCTGTCACTTCCTTCCCCTGATCCGTTGTGCATCTTCCTCGACACGGTTTGGCGTTCCGCAACCAGAGCGCAGAAGACCCCCGAAACGCTCGTCTTCTTCTGATCCACTACACCACAGCACGACGAACCGACCATCGCTGCCGCCGACGCATCCACCGGGAAAACGAGTTGTCCCTCTCGACAGCGAACCTGTATTTCGACCGCGGATCACTACTAATTCGGCCGTCGACTTCACGTTCTCGGGGGCGAACGAGCATCTCACCAGCAATGGCAAGGACATCTCTCAGCTGTCGCGCTGCGTCGCGCCGGCGGGCGGAGGGCGCCACGGTGACTGGATGCTAAGCTGTGTCAGAGCCCGCGGACCCTAGACTCGCCTCGCAGTGTGCTGATATGCTGCAGACTTCTCCATTGCGAGCTACTCGCTCCACCGACACATGCGCGCGCGCAGATGGCGGTGCAGAGGAGGACGCGGTGAACGAGTTTTGTTTGTTTTATCATACTCGCATGAAGCCTATCTAGACTATGGCGGCGTACATTTTTTGACCGTTTCCCCGCCGCTGTCCGCGCGATGGCGGCACGTTGCAAGCTTTCCTTTGCCATACGCGGTGAACGAGTCGGGACGTGGCGAGCTGCAGACATGCCACGACTCTGGACTGCACTGCCGGTACGCCGCCATCGGGACTGCGGCGACGGCAAGATCGCCATGCGGGAGGCTGCGCCCAAGCAGAGTGCCGCCAAGGAACGCGACCCTGCTGACTGATCGCGGCCGGCCTTTTCGCCTCCTAGATATCCCTTTGTCTGGCCCGCCACGCTGCCGATACGGAGGAGATGGAGGAAAGCAGCAACTAACCGCAGTGTGGGATGCTGCTGCCGGGCAGCTGTTCGACGGCCGCACAGCGTCCCGATCCCGGCAGATCACTGCTCGGAAAACTGCGTTCGGCGATCACGATGACGCGCGTTGCAGTCAGCTGCCAAGCCCAACGACAGGAGCGTGTCGCGCTGGAAAGGCTCCCCGCTGCCTGCTAATCGTGTAGATATCTTACATAGCAGCACGGCATCTCTGTGGCGGCACGGAGCCAGCGGAGGTAAGCAATGCCGAAGTTGGGCGAGACCAAAGTTGGGCGGGGCGCCTGAAAAGGGATAGCGCCGTGCAGCAGCGTGAGACGGGGTGTTGTTCCGTGTTCTGGCCGGCGTCTTCTTCTCTTCATACTAAAGTGTCGGATAGAAACCGAGAGCTGTTTCCTCGCATCGACCCGTCTCACCATCACCTCAATTCAACACATCTCTCTCTCTCTCTCCCCCCCCCCCTCAGTCGGTACTGATCTGGGCGATTTCTCATCATCTACGTATCTATGTGTGTGTCCCACCGCTCACGGCTCCCCCCGCGATGAGCGTCTCCTGCAGAGTGAGATGCGGTACACCTCTAAGAACATCCACGCTGACTGCCCGACTGGTGTGTTGTACAGTTGGTATCCCGCGGCGAGAATCAAATCCGGACGGCGGCGACGATTCTCCTGGCTTGCGTCCGCAATCATGTACCCTCTGATCGCGTGCAGCTATCCTCCGTCTGCCGCTCGAGTTCGCAGAAAGCGGGCTGCTGCGGAAAGCTCACCCCTTAGTCATATACCAACGGCCCGTGAAATCCACGGTACCACCTCCCCTGCAGGCGCCTGCTGGTCATCGACCGGAACCCCGCTGCTGGTCCATGATGTGAAAGCTACGAGCCCTGGAGAAGAGAGAGATGCCCTAGGGGACGACCTTCTTCTCCCCTCGCGCTCCTGCTTCTTTCGCCCGTCTCCCTTGCAAGCCCGATTACCTCGCACACCGCTGCAACCAATCCACGGCTTCCGGTCCGACGAACAAAGCGCCCACGAGCGGAAGAGAACATGCTGCATTCATTCGCAGAACTGCTACCAAGGATGGAGTAAGTGCCGGTCTGAGCCTCACTCATGAGCTGCAGCACGCTGACCTGATGCGCTGTCTCTCCTCCGGGAAACCACCATCGCGAAGATGCCGAAGCCCACCAGCCATGGCGACGACCACGTTCACACTCAGTGACACCGATGCCCGGGCACTGCGAAAACAACGAGCAGTTACTTGCGTTGAAGACGCCAAGATCGAGAAGGCCAAACCTGTCACGAGCTACGCACAAGGCAACGAAGCCAGCCTTCATTGAGCAGCTAGCGGGGCGGCAGCAGTGCCCACCGCCGCCCACTACGGCCCGCGAGAACACCGGTCGGTCGACCCGCCCCCCGCCCGTCGATCCGCTCGCGGCCAGAGGGAAGAGGTAACTCCACTACGGCTCGGTGACTGCTAGCTGGGCTGCCCACCGCTGATCGCACGCCTACGATCGCAGCTCTTCAGCATAACCCTAAAGAACAGGTACCAGCTCTTTTGCAGTGTTTGCTGGCATGCGCACCTCCGGATTAATCTTAGCCGGCTTCATCAAAAGCGTGCTCTCAGCGCACACATCGCATGCTACCAAAACGACGGTGTCCGGATATCACGGTCCGGAGATGATGCCTGCCCGTGTCTCCGAGCAACATCTCCGGAGACAATCTTCCGTCCGTTGCTCTGAGGAGTCCTTGAGGCTCCATGTGCATATAGGAAGCTTCTGTCCACGACGATGTGTCGTAACCCGATTCACCATTTCTATCTGGGTATTCTAACACAAGGCTCGCGGGAAGACCACTGCTTCCCGACTGCGACTGGCAGCAGACCTTTGTACGGCACCGACGCGCCAGGTAGCTGTCTTCGCCTGGTGTCGAGAAGGTTACGGAACAACACCGCACTCCGCGGCAATCGCACACGTCCGGAGACAGATACCAGGTCCAAGAGCTGCACGTTTGAACGCCGTGGGGTATATGATTACGCCATCCCGCCGCTCCTCTCCTTCACCTCCCCGCCCTCCTCATCTCCTTCGCTCCTTCGGCTCTCCCGCGCTTCCAAACCACACTATGACGTACCAAGCGCTTCCGTTTCCCTACACCGTGACAACGAAGTGGATACCCCTGGACAATCTCGCGTTTCGAATAATCTGGTCGCCACGGACCCAACCGCTGAACTTCCGGTGAGACTTGGAGCGCACAAAGAACCAGGGAAAGGGGGAGCTCATTTACAATATCAAAGTGACGACGACCAAAATCGGTCATGCTCACTTGAGACAGCCCTGCGTTGGGTACGCACAGAGCTGGCCCGTTATCGGAGATGACGAGAGTTGGTACCCATCCACCTGCTTTCGACGTGCAGCACGCCGTGAAGCAAGACCGCCCCCAGAGGACCACCGCCGCACAGCGCCACAGAGTGCACAGCCCCTGCCGCTGCGCGGGAAGTAAGGCCCGAAATAGAAAACAGACGGGCCAGGTCGCGCCGGAAGTGCGGCAGGGACATCGCCGAAGCTGGCTAGGAATGGGAGAACGGCAAGGAATGAAACTTCCCCCAGCGGTATCCCAGCCCAAACCCTAATCCGGAGCACCTCGGGGCTTGTGGTGTTGGATACGTAGAGGTATACCAGTCAACCATCCCAGCCACTCATTGACCAACCGCCAAAAATAAGTTTCTGAGATTTTTAGCTAACTTTTGGCGGGAACAGGACACAGCTCCTACTGTGGGGTAGGTATTCCGTGTCCGTCCAAAATGGGGGGGGACCAAAAGTGGGGGGGGGGGGTGGTCAATATTTACGAGAGAGAGATGAGGGTGGTGAATTGAGTGGTGGCTATCTCTCGGTGCGGTGTAGGTAGATGTCTAAGTACAAGAGGAACGTCCCCGGGACACGCAATTTATATCCCAAGAGAATGACCTGTAATGACTAATTCGCTGCGCCCTTGGCGCCCTCATTTTCCCCAATTAATGCTCTTGGCACTTCAGTCCCACAGCTGCT
>Ga0307516_10000986_pt1 | contig 39341 bp, 19 predicted proteins | sample 19_EM_MG_FD_203310 | JGI IMG/M metagenome (GOLD analysis project Ga0307516, IMG submission 203310) | Populus trichocarpa ectomycorrhiza microbial communities from riparian zone in the Pacific Northwest, United States - 19_EM | ecosystem: Host-associated > Plants > Roots > Unclassified | place... | reverse complement strand
CATAACCTGTTGAAAGTGATGAACGTGTGTATTGTCTAAGTAAGGCTGAAGCCTCGAGAGAAAGGAGAATATAGGGGTAGGCCCATGCCTGCCGTGACTAAGCAACGAGTGAGATATTGCAACACCGCCGCCGTTACACGGGGAGATTTCGAATTTTTCTGTTGAAAAGTGCTTTTGGTGTTGCAGCCGCAGGGGTTCCGTCTGGTGTCGCCCCACCCCTTTGACAGCTTCCCCTGTGTAGTTTTCGATGTTCCTTGGGTTCCTGTGGGGTCATTTTATCAGCTTTAAACGTTCGACCGTTTGCTGGTTTATCAGGTTGATCGAGCATCCCGTGTCTAGGAGGACTCAGACCGGGTGGCTGGTCCCAAGATAATGTAACAGCATCGTGATGACTGGTCGAATGTTTTTTCGGCGTTTCCTGCCTTCCGAAGTACCCTCCCCTGGTGCTTTCCGTTTTGTGGCGCCGCATACTAGTTCGAACTTTCTTTCCGGCGCCGTGAAAGAACTTCTTAAAAATCCGAGTCTTCCGCGTCTGCCCATGCCAGCAGTTCGAGAATCATTTCTTCCACTGCCGCTACCTTCTGCTGTTTTGCTGTAGCGTTTCCCTTGTTGTCCTCTCTCTTTCTTTTTCCCGTAGCGGGTTCCTGCGCCGGTTGGTTTACTGCCGCAACCTTCCACTTGGCCGGTGGTAGCTCCGTTCCTTGAATGGTCTGGAATGAATAGCAGTCATGGGTTCTATGCCCCGTTCTGCCACATCTCCAACAACCGTCGCGGGTCTTCTTGTGTGCTTCGATCTCATTCTGTGGGACCCCTTGCAACGCAGCTCCCATTGTACCCCATCCTTCTGTCCTTTGGGTTTTGGCCTCGTTTCTCCTTGGCTCCCGTGCCTGCTGTGGGACAGGCGCCCGTTTTTCGTCCTTCTTTCTTTCCTCCTTTTTCTTGTCGTCCGTTCGGTGGTTCCTTGCTGCGTCCCTTGTTTTTTCCAACGCCTTCATTTCCTCCACTTGCAGACCGGCTTCATATGTGGCCGTCATGAAGTCATTGTCGTCGACAAAGTTTCCCCGATAATGGGCGAATCTCATTCTCAGGATTTCTGAGGTCATGGCCAGGTTGATTTTTTCCTGGAGTCCTTCGCCGGTTGATTGGGCGTAGCGGTTGAGAGCCAGAAATTCCGTAAAGTAGGCTTGGATGTCGCCGGTATATTTGAGCTGTCCCAGCTTTTGCTGGGCACCGGCTGCCTCCCTCGGGTCCAAGTACTCGGCTCGAATAGCCGCCGAATAGTTGAACCATGTGTCTGCTTCGCCCAAGGTGTCATACCGGTGAAGGTCCCATGCTTTTGCGGTCCCGGTGAGGAGTGTTCCCACCCACGCAATTTTTTGGCGGTCTCTGGTTTCTGGGTAAAACTCCAGATACTTGGTTACCAATCTCCACCATGTGTTGAAGGACGTGGTGGGGCTTCCGTCGAAGGTGTCTGGGTTGGTCATTTTTAGCCGGGAGATATTGATTCTCGGCTCCGGTATCATGGCTGCCAGGGCTGTAGGTTGGCTGGACGTGGGTACTTGAACCCGAGCCAGGGTTTCTGCTACCGCTCGGGCCACGGTCTGGGCTAGCTCCTCCGTGGTTAGGACGGCTTGCCTTCGAGGGGGTGTTGGCGATCTTGAACGCCGTCCTTGGGTTGGTGTCGGCGAGGGTGGAGGTGGCAGTGGTCGCCGCGGTGGCCTGGGGGGTCCTCCCCCTCCCCCGAACATTGGGGCCCTAGCAGGGGACAGCACTGGTCGTCGGATCCTTCTGTCCAGCCTGGGTGGCACTATTGGTTTCTGGACCTCCGTTGGTTGGTCATCCACTGCGCGGAGTTGTCGCAAAGCGCTGCCTAGACTGGACGTGGAAGGCTGTACGGGGCTTCGCCAACCCGCGGGTTCGGGCGTTGTGTGATTTGACGCCGGGGGACGTGGTGTTTCCGGGATTCGTATCTGGGCCGCTAGCTGCTGTAGCGCCTCTGACTGGCGTTGTGTTTCTTGCCTAGCATCCAGTAGCTGCTGCTCCAGGTATTCTATCCGGTTCTGGTGTTCTTTAGCCCATAGCTCTACATTATCTTGGAAATTGGCTAGATGCTGGCTTCGGGCCACATTGGCTTCGGCTAGGAACGAGATTGAGTCGTTCAGCCGGGCCAGCTGCGTTGATTGTCCGGCCTGTTTCTCCGTGGTTTCTTGGGTCCGTTCGATGATAGCTCCCCAGACATTTTGCGCGAATACTTGGTAGGCCGTGGTCGCGCTTGCCTGCTCACTTCGTATCCACTCCCCTGTGATTTGTTCGTTAGCACTAAGGCGGTCGTACATATACCTGGTACCCTCCAACAGGTCTCGATAGGCTTGCTCGATCTGGCAGATTCTTTGGTCGGTGTGGTCGACCGTGTTTCCACAAAGGTGGACTAGTTGCGCCAGGTCCTATTCCGCTTGCTTTTGCTGCTTGACCAAGGTGCGGAGCCACGTAGCGGGGTGGGCGATTTCAAGGGTTTCCTCGGTCGGCTCCGCTCCGTCGGTAATTTGCAGCATATCCCGGGGGGCCTCCAAACGGAGCATGTTGAAATCGGTAGACGCCATGGTTTTTCAGTATAAATCGAGAAAGTGTCCGGTATAGAGGGTTTCTTCATCTTCGAACTCGTACTCGCAGATTTCTCGGAACTCTCGGAGTCCGTTGAGGTTGGCGCTTTGTCGAAGCAGGGCGCAGGTGGACCAGTACTGGGTATACCAGTGCCAAGGCGTAATGTCGTCGAGTTCGACCGGGGCTGGTCCGTCGACGTATTCGTTCCACTTGTTTTCTTCTCTTGCGGCGGTCGCTATTTCCTCGTCGATTGAGCCGATAGTATAGTCAAATTGGTAGCTTGACTGGGGTTCGAGAATCGTGGCTAAGTTGAGCAAGAAGAAGTGATCTTGTTCGAATGAGGGCATGAAAGTAGGGTGATTTTGAGATCAAGATTATAGTGTGATACTGGGGTTGTCCCGTAACCGGAGTGTGGGTCGAATCAAAGGTAATCAGACTACTTTCGATAATTCACAACGGAATAATCTTAGATCTTGTGTGTGGTTTTTGGGTGGTAGTGTTGGAGAGGATGTTCGTGCTGATTTCTCTTCGGTGAGGTGAGAAATCCTCTTTCTTTTGTAGAGGAAGAGTCGTCGTGAGATCTGATGACTCGGCGTGAGAAGGGGTGACTCGGGGAAGGATTCCTCCGAGGTGCATGGACTGGGTGGAGATCATTGGTCCTGGCCGGGGTGATGATAAGGGAGATGAGCTGTCTTATGCGCCTGAGCGGGGAACTGGCGTCTAGACTTCGTACGTGGCTCCTCCCGCAAGGATCTAAGCCAGTCCCCGCAAGGACCCAGATTCTTCTGCGCGTACGTATCCTCTCCCCGCAAGGAGACTAGTTCGGCCATATTCCCTCAGCTCGTTTGCACCCACCTCGGGGAACTCTGGTCCAACCCTCGAAGGGTTCGATCTCCCCCCGCAAGGTTCGATCTCTCGGCCATGAGCTTCTAACCCCCGCTTCCTTATCTCCGGCCTACGCCCCCTGATTCCTCCTTTCCATCTCCCGTGCTTAAGTAATCTAGATACTCTACGTACTCTTGGGATATTCAGGTGTAACATTGCGTCGGTAAGGTTGGTGGTTGCGTCGGTAAGATTGGTGGTGCGTCCATAGCTTTGCTAGCTTTGCTAGCTTCCATAAGTGGGTGGTTGCTTCAGTAAGATTCACTATCCTTACCGGAGCTACGGATGCTAGCAAAACTACCGACGCAGATCGTTCTTACCGACATGCAGGGATAATTTCTTAATTTTTTCCTGATGTGGACGAGTGGTACCGTGGTAGGTTTTATCCAGACACCATCTGCCTTGACACCCTGCATTCAGAATACCTACACTGCATCTAGAAGATTAATGTCCTGACACTCCTCGTCCAGAACATTTATTCCATAGTAGCTGTGTCCTAACCCACAGTGCCCTAGCGCACGGTGTTCAGACACATGGTACCCTGGCATACTACATCCAGACGTACGGTGCCCTGGCAAGCTGTATCTGAACACACACCACTGTGGTAGCTGTATTTGGATGCCCCATGCTGTGGTAAGCTGTGTTCAGGTTTGTAAGGTTGCATCCAGTACGTTTCGACTGTCTGGTACATCCAGATGCTCTGGATGCAAATTTTTTTTTTCCTGATGTGCAGTAAGGCAGCTTAAACCCCAATACCATTTGAGCTTATTCATTCAGATCTCTGTGGACCTATAAAGCACAGAATTGGAGGGACCCAATATTACATTATCAATTTTGATGATTGCACAAGATACACTGAGGTGTATTTTCTGATCACAAAATCTACGAAGGAAATATTGGCTAAGTTTTGTCACTATCAGGTCTGGGTCAAAACTCAAGGATTTCACATAAAACAATTTCACTGTGATAATGGACCAGGGGAATTCAATAACTCTGTATTTCTGGGTATACTTAGTGAAAAAGGAATTGCCTACAAACTCTCTCTGCCATACACCTAACACAAGAACAGAACTGCAGAACAAATGATATGAACTCTCAATACAAAGGCAAGAAGTATGATATGGGATGATAATGTACTGATACGATTCTGGCCTGAAGCCATTAGAACAGCCTGCTATCTATATCGGAGATCTCCAACTGCGAGTCTTTCAGGCAACCGTTCACCCTATAAAGCCCTGTATGGGATCATTCCGAAGATTGGACATCTGTGACGAATTGGCTGTTGGGTGCACAAGTATATCCCACCCACTCAAAGAACCAAGAAGAATTTCGGAAATCGTTCAAGAGTCTGTATTATGCTTAGATCCGTGCACAACACTACGAAGGTCTGAAGAATATGGAACTTCAACTCTGAACAAACTGGACAGGCAGTGGAAAGCTCAAGTGTGGTGTTTCAGGAAGAAGAGAATGTATATACTGAAGAACAAAACAAAGTCATTGAGTTTCCAGACAATGCAGATGAACTGCATGATGAAATCTACAAACTGGATGAAAATACAGAAAACAGAGAGATCAATGACTCAACAAGTCAAGAGAACAGTAAGTCAAAAGACTCCATATCCCTCTCTGTTGTCACCAGCAGATTGGCTCAATGAGCTGCTGGACAGAATATCATCTCTTCGTTGTCACCAGCGAATTGGCTCCATGAGCTGCTGGACAGAATATTATCTCTCCATTCTCACCAGCAAATTGGCTCAATGAGCTGCTGGGCAGAAACTCCATATCACCAGCAAATTGGCTCAAGGAGCTGCTGGGTGGAAGTCAATGAGTCTGCAAAACTGCAATATTGATGTTATTATCTGGCAGATGGTCATGACTATATCTCTATGCACATACATAGTAAGGTACACCTTGAAACGAAAAAGGCAATTATGAGCAAGGCTCATAAAGAAGGGGGTGATTTGATATCTTCAGCATACCTTGCATCTGCCTTTCTGATCCTTCGGATTGCAGACATATGGAAAGATGAAGCCGAAACTGAGCAGATCGATAAACCAAGATCAGACAATGAGAGCAAGCCACTCACCTACAAGGCTGCACTACAAAGCCCACAGGCAAGAGAATGAATGGAAGCCATACACCAGAAGTAGTAGGTATTGGTTGAGAACTACACATTTGATATTGTAGCCAAAGGTGGTACTACCCTAAAGCCAATAGCTGACATACCAGTAGAAGAACCAATTAAATGCTGACACTACCTTGATAGGCAAGATGGTAGCTATCACCACACCATGAGTATCATCTCTATATTATGAACTTATTTGGAGTAGGGGTTTCTTGTTGAGTATTGATTAATACGATACTATGTTGGTAGGCAAGATGACAGCTGTTGCCACACCATAAGTATAATCTATATATTATGATTTTGTTCGGAGTAGGGGTTTTTCATTGGCACCATTGACTAAAAAGACTCTACATTGACAAACATGATGGCAAGTATTAGCATCACTACATCTGAGGTATTGTCCACACACTATGAACTCATTGGCAGTAGGAGTTTCTCATTCCGTATGTTATTCAATAGAATACTCTATTGGTAAACCAGTCAGCAAGTGATAGCATTACCATATCACAAGAATTTTCTACATACTGGAAATTCATTGGTAGTAGAAGTTTCTTGTTCAGTGCATTGGGAGCACTTGGAGTGTGTACACGCTCCCAATGCAAAAAAAATATTTGCTGATAAAGTAGAAAGACTTAAATCAATAAGTAGTAATGACTCTAGTCAATAAATAGAATTGACTCAAGCAATAAGAACAAATGACTGCAGTCAATAAGAACAAATGACTGTGGTTAATAAGCAGAAATAACTAAAGTCAATAAGCAGAAATAACTAGAGTCAATAAAGAGAATTGACTTGAGTCAAAAAGTAGAAATAACTCTTACCAACGAATAGAATTGAGTTGAGTCAATAAGTAGAATTGACTGCAGTCAATGAGTAGAAATAACACACTCAAATAAATCAAATCACTGGAGTGGCTCAATATCAATGATATAGCCAAATATCAATCACATAACTCTAATTTCTCCACTCTCTGACAAATAATGCTGCTGTCAATGTAATAATTCCCTGAGTGCACCATGATTTATTTTGAGGAAATATATCCATAAGGCTTGGCACCAAAGGTGAGGTGAAAACAACTTCTGCCACCCTTCCAGCTTGCCATGCAATGAATTTTTTTTTTTTTTGAATCCAATGCCGAAAATTGAAATTCTAGATAGTTGTCTAGGGTTTCTAATGTTGGAGCAATTTATTCATTATGTGGTTGTGGTTTGTGGGAGGGACTGGGAAGCAGCCAGCAGCGCTGCCAGATGTCTTTGGACCACTTTGGTTCTGGAACCTTACATGAGGCCAGTACGCCACGGTCCGGAATTCGTACCCCATAGGTGGATACACTTGCCAAACTATATTCTAAATTTTCTCCTTTCCAGCCTTTCTCTCTAAGCCAATATAAAACACACAAGACTTTATCACTCCATCAAACCTCCATCATAATTTTTTCACTGAGAAAATCTGTATTTTTGCCAAGAATGCCAAGACCCCCCTCATACAAGTGTATCCGTTTCCTGGAACATATTGAGGTCATGAATTTGCATCCTATTGGTGTCATCCTCCGCCATTCCTTCATCTTCCAGTGCCGGTGATTGGTCAACACGCAGCATCCAAAAATCACGGGTGTAGAACCTCGCATGAACCATTTGTTATTATGTTTACACCACGAGAAGAAATTCTTGTTCCCTCCAACGCCTAACGTGCCTAACATCCTCGCGCGCGCTCCTTACAACTGGGCGCGCAGCTGCTGCGGCTTTGCCGGCCGGGACGAGTCGGTCTGCTGCTGCTGCTCTCCGAAAATGGAATCCACCAGCCTACCCCCGCGGACGGCGAGAATGGAGAGGAGACTATCGCTCAGCTTCGGACAAGTCAGTACGCACCTGTTCGGGGGGGCAGTGGAGGCGGGCGAACGTACACCGTGAGTGGCCTCGCAACAGCCCTGCAGCCAGATACCGGCGTCGCGCGCGACGACGCCGTCTTTGAACTGCACCCGGTACCTCTTGTCGACCGAGCAGTCGCCGACAAGCATCTGCTCGATGGGCTTCAGAATCTTGCGGTGCGCGTTGCGCGTGTATCCGGTGCCAAACACGACCAGGTCGAAGCCGTCGGCGGTGGTGGTCTCAGCGTCTCCGGCGCCGCGCGCTCCCTTGAGCTTCAGGTCGGCCTTGCCGCTCGGCCGTTCGAGGACGGATTGCACTTCCTGCAGTGGGACGATCCGGTGCGCCCAGTTGTGCTGGACGGGGTCGCGCAGGCGCTGCCGGTACATGACGTTGTACACGTGCTCGATTAGCTCGAGACGCACGACAGAGTAGTTTGTCGCGTGATCGGTGTGAATCTGCTTCCTGCGGACGTCGGCGGGGAGGGCGAAGAAGGGCTCGACCCGGTCTGGGTCGAAGATTTCGTTCACGCTACGTCACTCGGTCAGCCCTGTGAGCCATAATCAATGGCATCACCTACAAGGGACTGTCGTCACTCGGCTTGAGCGCTGCCTGACGGATGAACAGCGTCGTCTTCGAGTTGGGGAAACGTGACTGGAGATCGATGAAGATCTCGACCGCGCTCTGCCCACCGCCCACAACAGCGATCTTGTAGGGCGCATCTCGATCGCGTAGTAGCCGCGGGACGTTGAGGGAGTATGTCGAGGAGTGGATGACTTTGGAGTTGTAGAGACGCTCTGGGAACTGGGCGGGGATCTTTGCCGTGCCGCCTGCGGCGATGACAACGTTCTTGGCCGCAAAGGTGGCCACCTCGCCGGTGGCAACGTTTCGCGAGGCGACGCGCCAGGCCTTGATCGGGGCGCCGGCCGACGGCGGCGGCGATATCGACAGGACCTCCTCGCCGTACTGGACGCAGTTGTCGAAGTGCGAGGCGCACCAGCCAAGATAGTCGTTGAACTCTTCTCGCAGCGGGTAGAACGTGCCAAGATTCGCGAAGGGCACCAGCCGGTTTTTGGCGTGGAGGTAGTTGAGGAACGTGAACTCGGAGCGCGGATCGCGGAACGTAGCCATGTCCTTCATGAACGAGATCTGCATCCGCGTGTCAGGCAGCAGCATGCCGCAGTGCCATGCGAACTGCGTCTGGCGCTCAAGGAAGAGGACACGCGCATCGATGCGCTGGTCGTGGAGGGCGACGGCGATCGAGAGGGACGCGGGCCCGAAGCCCACGCAGAGCAGGTCGTATGGCGGGCCGTCGATGCAGCTCCTGCGGTGGTCACGTCAGCTATACGGCGCGAAGCCGCGATGCGAGATGGTTACCCCTTCATATTCGTTGGGTGGGTCATTGTGTGTGGGGTTCGGTGGGGTCGGTCTGTAGAGTCCCTCGAGAGCAGTGTTCCGGGGTGATAACGTTTCAGTGGATACGTCGGAGGTGCCTCGGTAGGACTCTGCAAGACGTAAGCATAGATGCCACCGCGACTGTCTCTCGGCCGCTTACGGACCGTGATCGTGAGGAGGTCACTTTATTGACGAGTTATGGATCGAGGAGAAATGCCAGAGAGCCGTGGATTAACGGCGGCCGACGAAAGATTGCGTGGGGACTGATATCCGAGCGAGAAACAAGTCCGGGATGAGGAGCTTCGAATCGAGATGTTCTTGGGTAGGACAGGGGGGAAAAAAACCAGGCAAACACCTGCAGCGTGTGTGTATGAAAAGACACCACTGGATATCCTACATTCTCGAGACGATCCGTTGGGTGCCTCCCCTCTTCTTAAGTTACGGATTTTTGTGGGTTCTGGAACGAAACCTTCGCAGTTCACCAGATACCTTGCCTGGCCTGAATACCGCACTGTGTACCCAAAGCAGGCCCGACAGCGGAGAAGCAATTGCGCCAGACGGCCGTCACATTGACTGGATGCAGATGTGCGTAGTGTGGGTGTGCGTGTAATGCTCGGGGCCAGATCATCATACTCCTGAAGGCTGGAGTGACTTGTTGGGCCGCATCGTTTCGTCTGCGTATCCCCGGCCTGTACCTCCAGCCCAGCGAGAAAATTACCCGAAGAGGCAATTCCTGGCCCGTGCATCGCCTCAGACCTCGATCAGATAACAATCGCCCCCAGCGGGTTATCGGATGGTACTTGCCGGCACTATCCGCCTTGGTCGACTCGCATGTAGCCGGTCTCAGGAAGCCCACCGTCATTTCATATCAGATGGACTGCACGCCAAGATGCCAGGGGGCTGATCGCGTCCTTCTCGATTTGGTCCGCGTTGGCTTCCGAAAATATATCTCGATCTGAGATAACTCAACCCAAACCGTATCACCGAATCAAGCATGACCACTGCACAGGAAATCAGCCCACAATGCTCGGAAACGCCGAGCTCGATGAAGCAAATTCCTTTGCATGCTTGGCCCATTTCCGCCCGTCGGTTCGATGCGGGTGGGTTGGTGACTGGCGACAAGTCCCAGCCCGTTGAGATTGCTTGGTTTCCCGAGGGTGCGATCAGGAGCACCGACGGCTTCCTGGTGAGAAACGAGTGTTTTGTGGCGCCCCCCACCATCGCTGGCCAGGTTCACGGCTGCCGCGTACCTGCTCCGGCGACATGCACTTTCTCGGTCACGGGCCCGCTTGATGGGACGGAGAGCGATGAGCAATCGCCCGGAAGATGTCGGAGTGAGCCGAGGATGGCGCGACCACGGTGGCTGCTAAGGGGGGGGCGGCGTGCGAAGCGCTTGCCTGTGCCGATGTCTTCCGAGGGAAGGTCTTCGATCTTTCGGCGGAGTCGCCTTCGAAGACGATATCTCATCCCAGATCAACCGCGACTACGGGGCGGCAGTCACAGAGAACAGAATGTCGGCATCCGAATCTTCAGCGGCAGTTGTAACAGGAGCGGGCTACGAGTTCCCTCCGGTGCCGGTAGCATGGCTCAAACGCGACCTTCTCCTCTACGCCAATAGCATCGGCGTCCGCACGGACGAGCTCCATTTCCTGTACGAACTTCACCCACGGTTCCAGGCCTTCCCTACGTATCCCGTGGTTTTGAGTCTGTCCGCCCAGCTTTTCCCCTTTGCTCTTGTCCGCAGGTTGACCGTTGTGTAGGCTTCAAGGAGGCTGACCAGGAAGTCGTTCCTTTCTTGTCGCGCCCATCGCCGGCGCCCGTGCCCGGGGGGCCGCCTCTCGACTCCGCTACGTTCGTCGATGGGGAACGACAAATCACGCTCTTCAGACCCCTCCCGACATCGACGACCCCCCAGCAGTTCGAACTTCGTGGGAAATGCCTTGGAATCTACGACAAAGGAAACGCCGGCGCCGTGCTGGTGATGTGCCATCAGCTCGCGGAGCGAGCAACGGGAGATGTCTACAGCGAGGTTGTGTGCTCCACCTTCGCGGTGGGGCAAGGGAACTGGGGCGGACCCCGTGGCCCAATGGCCCCATCGCATGCGCCGCCGGAGGGGGTAAAGCCGACCGCGACGGTGGCCACTCGAACCACTGCCCAGCAAGCGCTCCTGTATCGGTACTTCGATCCTCCTTCCCCCGCCCCCATTCCCATGAAGGAAGATCCGAAATGCTAACACCTGCTAGCCTCAACGGAGACTACAATCCCCTTCATGCGGATCCGGCGGTAGGCGCACAGATGGGGTTCGGCGGAGTGATCTTGCACGGACTGTGCACGTGGAACATTGCCTGTCGCGCGGTCCTGGCGACGTTCGCCGACAGTGACGGGAGCAGACTGCGGAGCTTCGGCGGCAGGTTCACGTCTCCGGTCAAGCCCGGCGACCTTCTGGAGACGCGGATGTGGAGGACCAGAACGGTGGAGCACGAAGAGGAGAACGGGAACGCTGGCGGGTGTCTGTGCGAGGAAGTCCTCTTCGATGTCAGGGTTGGCAAGAGACTGGTGATTGTGAACGGGAGGGCGCTGCTCAAGGTCCCCCGCGGGAGTCGGCTGTGATGGCCTGGTGGGCCCGAGGCCCGTCGTGGCTAGTAGGCGGTACTCCTACTTCCGCGATCGCTCTCAGGGGGTATCTTCGCTTTTCGTATACACACATCGCCGCACGTCACGTCTCGCTCGCTTACGTAGCTGTGTACGTACGCTCCTGTGCACGCAATCCGGCATCAATTAACCAGCTCAATCTGATGCCAGACCCTACCGAATTTGTCCGTGGCCGCACTCTTATTCATCACTACATATCAATCTATTAGAGTGCCGATGGGGGACTTCGTCCTGCCCGTGAAACCTGGCAATCTAGATACGTAGATGGCCAGTGAAGAGCGGTGGCTACCATGCTAGCCGCGCCGGCCAGGGTCGTGGGAGATGGGGGAGCAAATGTACTAGTGCCTAGCAGGACAAGTAAATGCTGGTAGGCAGCGGGGCACCGGGCACAGCATACACTGGTGGAAGCTGCGACTTCCGCAGTGGTCCCCTATTCGCACTGCTGCTAGAAATCACTCATTCTCTCTGCCATCTCCATCACCTGTCTCCCGTCCCCACCAGCCCAGATCACCCCATCGCCTTATTCCTTCGTGAAGCGGATCTTACCAGAGATGGGAAACATGTTATCGTCGCTGCACTGGAGGACCGCCAGCTCTCTCTTCTCCCTGCCGCTGTTCCACGCACTGTTTTCCCCCACCCGCTGGCTCTCTCGGGAGCCAGCCAGCGCTTCCACGGCAGAAGCAGCGATCGCCGAACTGCCGAAACCGGCGGAGGGCAAGCACATCGTGATCGTGGGGGGCGCCTACGCCGGGCTCTCGGCGGTGATCTCGCTGCAGCGGATCCTATCGGGCGCCGCGCACCAACCAGGGCCATACAACGTCGCGACCGTACCGGCGTTGCCGCGGGCGCGGCCGAGGATCACGCTGTTCGACGAGCGCGACGGCATCTACCACACCGTCGGCACGCCGCTTGTCCACACATCACCCGACACCGCCGCCACGGCATCGCGTGCGTGGAAGAAGTACGACGATATCCCCTACCTCGCCGACGTCGCCGTCGTCCACGGCCGCGTCGACAGCGTCGACCCCGAAAGGAGGAAGCTTGTCTACTCCGCCGCGGCCGCCGGCTGCGAGAAGCTGCTGACCATTGGCTATGACTATCTGATTTGTGCCACCGGCATCAAGCGTGCTTGGCCGGTGCAGCCCAGGGCCACCAACAAGGAGGACTTTCTGCGCGATGTCGAGCGCCTTGTGCGGGAGCTGGTCGACGGCCACGACCGGATCGTCGTTGTCGGTGGAGGTACGTCTCACGATAGCCCACCTGCCCACAGGACGCATGTTTCACACGGAGATGGGGATCCAACTGACCAACGCTCAGGCGCTGTCGGCGCCGAATTCGCGGCCGAGCTCAAGCTCACGCAACCGGAGAAGCGCGTCACGCTCGTCCACTCGCAGGGCACGCTGCTCTCGGCGGAGCCGCTGCCCCACGAATTCAAGACGAAGGCGCTTGAGCTGCTGTTGGAGGCGGGCGTCGAGGTGCTGCTGCACACGCGGGCAGTCGAGGAGAGCGCGGGCGGCCTCGTGCTGTCGACGGGCGAGCGCATCGCAGCGGCGTCGGTGATCTGGTGCGTCCGCCGGCAGCACCCGGCGACGACGTTCCTGCCGGCGGCCGCGCTCGATCCAGCCACTGGTCTTGTGCGCGTCTCGGCCTCGCTCAACTTCCCGCCGGAGGTGCCAAACCACGCAGCCCACTTCGCCGTCGGCGACGCCGCGAAGTGGTCCGGCATCAAGCGCGTCGGTTCGGCCCTGATCATGGGCAGCTTCGCCGCGACCAACATCCTCCTCTCGATCGTCGCTGCTGAGAACGGCGACGAGGAGCCGCAGCTAGCATTGTTCCCGGACGTCGTACCGATGCTCGTCCTCGCCCTCGGGAAGAAGGCCGTCAGCTACCACCCCGACCACGCTATGTCCTGGGGCGAGGAGCCACTGCGCCAGAGCTTTGAGGACGACCTGGGACTGGCCATCTGCTGGCGGTGTCTGGGTATCGAGGTGGAGGGGGAGCCACAGGTGGACGGGGGGAAGAAGTAGAGTAGTGGGATCGAATGGGAGGGTGATTTGACCATGGGACGGCGTTTGGGGGGGGGGGGGGGGGTTCCCGATCACGGCAGCTCCGTCCGCGCCGGCACTTCCTGCGGGTGGGGAGGTCTCAGCTCTGACTGCGGATCGTCTTGATTTTCCTTTTTCTTTTCCTTTTTTGTTCCCTCTGCGTTTTCGTATCTTGACCAGCTCGATCACATATCACACCTCTTAGCAAAGAGTTCACCGCCATACGTAAAGCCGTGTCATGAAGATCGACCGAATCGAGCTACTCGTCATTCCCCCCCTCGCGCCCCCTGCACGAGTGCTCCTCCAGTCGATTGTCTGGCGGCATTGTCTCAACGTATTACGTACAGTTTCCCAACCGCCGCAACTGATCGGTTACTGATAAAATTCTTGCTCGTAGCGCTCCGTATGAGCGCATTTTCGGATCTGATTCCTCGAGTTAGTTTAACTCCCAATCCCTGTGTGTGATCGGATCAGATAAAACTCTTCACCCACGCGATATCTGATGGGGGGGGCTGTGCAGGGTGAAGCATGTCTCCGGCAATTAGTGCACACCCCAGCCAGAGGCATGCCGGGATCCTGGCGAGGACAGCGGATCAGATATCGCCAAACGCACCCATGTTCCTTGTTTCTCTTGTAAATTCTTTCTTTCTTCTCGACACTTGGTCCCCGCAAAGAAGTGATCTAATCAGATGCGGCCGTTTTTCTTTTTTCGGCATCTGGATGGAGCTTTTTCATCATTGCTGTGGGGGTGAAAGGCACGGAGAGAAAAGAGACGCGGAAAAATCATGGTCATGTCCCTCCACTCATCCTCTCTGTGGAATCCCTGGATTGGTTTTCTGATGATTCTCTAGGAGGCGACTGCCCCACCCTCGGTTCTGGCGGTACAGTAGCCGGAAGCAAGCGTCCTTTCCTGGCGCCGCACTGTGGACCGTGGGACGGCTCTTGCGTCCTCCTTGTCCGAGGAGTTCCTCGGAGAGGCTGCGGACAGACAGAATTTCTCTGTGCATCTTCACGGCCCATCCACGGGAGAGGAAGCGTCAGTCCGAGTGCATCGGCGAATATCGATTGAATACGTCTTCCGTCTTGCCATCACCGTCACTCCTCGCGCTGTATCAACCAGCCATTCCCCCGTCCCCAGCCGGAGGTCGACATGGCCTCGCACGATGCACCGCTCTCACGCGTGTCCGTCGATAGGGATCCAGCGATAGCTCTCGGTGAGTGTGGTGTTGAGCCCCACCGAGCTTCGTCGCCAACTACTGACACGATGGCCCCACAGCTGGCCCGCCCGCAACAGCAGCAACTGTGCCACGGCCCCTGGACAGCCTCGATGCCACCGCTGACGAGAAGGTTACTTCACCGCAGTCGTCGAGTGACTCCACCGAATTCTCCGAGAGCAGGAAGCGCGGCGGCGGGAAGGAAGAGCCGGTTGTGGCGAAGGCGTCCACCTACTTCTCTCTGCTCCTCCGCTCCGGCGCGGAGCCGTTCGACTACCTCCTGTTCGTGATCGGCGTCATGGCCGCCGTCGGCGCCGGCGTTCCCTTCCCGCTGCTGGCGATCCTATTCGGCGAGCTGGTCGACAACCTCAACTCGGCGTCCGAGTCCTGCGGCGGCGGTGACACGGCCGCCAGCTTCGGCCTCCAGAGCGCAGTGAACGCCAAGGTCCTCAGCGCGCTCTACGTCACGATCGCGAGCTTCTCGCTGATCTACGTCCACTCGTTCGCGTGGTCGCTCTTCGGCGAGCGCCTCGTGCGCCGGCTGCGCGAGCGATACTTCACCGCCCTGCTGCGCCAGGAGCCCGCCTTCTTCGACTCGCTCGAGGCCGGCGAGGTCTCGTCGCGCCTCGCCGGCGACCTCGAGGTCATCCAGACCGGCACGTCCGAGAAGGTCGGTATCTGCATCTCCTCGCTGTCGTACTTCATCGCTGCGTACGCCGTCGCGTTCTATAAGGACCCGAGGCTGACGGCGATGCTCGTCGTCGTCATCCCCGCCTTCTTCACCACCACTACCATCGGCGGCAAGTACGTCAAGAAGTTCACGGCCGGAATGAGTGACCACATCGCCGGGGCCACCGGCATCGTAGCCGAAAGCCTGGCGAACATGCAGATCGTGCTCGCCTTCAACGCCAGCGATAAGCTGGAGGGCATCTTCGCGACGCAGTTGGAGACGGCAAGAGACCTCGGCCTGAAGAAGGCGTTCGCATCGGCGTCTCAGCTGGCCTCCATGTTCTTCATCGGATACTCGGCAAATGCGCTGGCTTTCTACCAGGGAAGCAAGCACATCGCGGCGGCCACGGAGGGCGGCGGCGAGACCGGCGGAACGGTCGGCGCCGTGTACACCGTCATCTTTGTGCTGCTCGACGGTAAGCTCAGTCCCGGCTGGCCGTACGTGTCGGAAACGCTGACCGCGGGGATGTAGCGTCGTTCATCCTCTCCCAGGTAGCGCCGTTCCTCCAGATCTTCGGGGCGGCCGCCGGTGCGTCGCAGAAGCTGATGGCAACCATCCACCGTGAATCTGCGATCGATGGCACACACGAGCGCGGTGACGGACTGCCGGACCCGCTCAACGGCGAGCTGGAGTTCCACGATGTCTGCTTCTCGTACGCGACCCGGCCTGGGAGCCAGGTGCTGAACGCGGTGTCGCTCAGGATCCCGGCGAGCCAGCACACGGCCATCGTCGGCGCATCCGGCAGCGGCAAGTCCACCGTCGTCTCGCTCCTTGAGCGGCTGTACGATCCCACGTCCGGAAGCATCTGTCTCGACGGCGTCGACCTCTCGGCTATCAACGTGCGCCTGCTGCGCGGCTCGATGGCGTTAGTCCAGCAGGAGCCGACCCTGTTCGACCGTTCGATCCTCGAGAATGTCGCGCTAGGCCTAGTCAACTCCAGTCGCCCGGAGCACGCGCACCTCAAGGTGGCACTGCTCGACTCGAGCCTTGCGGACCTCGCCCGCGCCATCGCCGACGGGACCGCTATCGACGCCGCGCTGGCAGGCTGCGCCCGCGAAGTCAGCGAGATTTACCAGCACGTGCTGGAGGCCGTCGAGCAGGCCGACGCGGCCCCGTTCATCGCCAGTCTCGCCCACGGCCTCGCCACGCGCGTCGGCAGCACTGGATCCCAGCTCTCCGGTGGCCAAAAGCAGCGGATCGCGCTTGCCCGCGCACTCGTGCGGAAGCCGAAGATTCTTCTCCTCGACGAAGCCACGGCCGCGCTGGACTCGAAGAGCGAGACGCTCATCCAGACGGCACTAGACAACGCCGCCGTCGGGCGCACCACAGTGTCGGTGGCCCACCGGCTCTCGACCGTCAGGAAGGCGGACTGGATCGTCGTCATGGAGAAGGGCCACGTGCTGGAGAGGGGAACCCACAAGGAGCTGATCGAGCTCAACGGCCGGTACGCCGAGCTGGTGCGCATGCAGAGTTTGGTCTGCGACGATGTCTCGAAGGCTTCGGCGATCGTCGAGGAGGAAGCAACCTCGTCCGAGGTCCCCGCCAGGCAGGCCGCGTCCGTCGAGACGGCCAGCGAGAAGACCAGAGAGGAGAAGCGGACGCAGCGAGCGCCCACCGCCGCGCCGGAGGGGAAAGGCTTCGACAAACCGATGATGCCGCTCGGCGAGACCATCAGAGGCATCGCGCGTCTCGCAAAACCGCAGACGCTCCTCGTCGTCACCGGCCTCCTCACGTCCGCCATCATCGGAGGCGTCTACTCCGCCGAGGCGGTGGTGTTCGGAAACACTATTGATGCGCTGAACCCCTGCCGGGGCGCCGCCGACGTGCGGTTCGCCGGGCGCTTATTCGGTCTCCTCTTCTTCGTGCTCGCGCTGGTGGAGGTCGTCTGCTATGTGATAAACGGCGCCTCGTTCGGGGCCGTGGCCGAGAAGATGCTGTTCCGCGTCCGAGTGCTGTCGTTACGCTCGCTACTGCACCAAGACCTAGCGTGGCACGAGTCCGACGGCCGCAACCCGACCAACCTCTTGTCGTACATCGCCAACGACGCCAACTCGCTGGGCGCGCTGACGGGCGTGATCCTGGGCACGGTCTTCACGATCGTGGTCAACATGATTACGGGCATCGTGCTGGCGCACGTCGTCGCTTGGAGGATCGCCGTCGTGCTCCTCGCCACGGTGCCCATCCTGCTGGCGTCGGGCTTCATGCGGCTGCGCGTGCTGGCGGACTTCCAGACGCGCCACCAGAAAGCGTTCGCCGAGTCCGTCGGCATCACCGTCGAGGCCGTCTCCGCCATCAAGACGATCGCGCCCTTCTCGCTCGAAGAGGAGTCGCTGCACGTCTACCGCCGCTCGCTGGCGAGGCCATACCGCGCCACGCTCAAGGCGATCGCGCATGGCAACTTCTGGCTCGCGATGGCGTTCTCGATCTCGAACCTGGTCTACGCGCTTGCGTACTGGTGGGGCGCTAAGCAGATCGTGTCGGGCGTCTACACGCAGACGCAGTTCTTCATCGTCCTGCCTGCGCTGCTCTTCTCGGCCCAGTCCTGCGGCCAGATGTTCTCGCTCGCGCCGGACCTGACCAAGGCGCGCACGTCGGCCGGGAACATCCTGCACCTTCTCAGCATCGGCCCGGGGACGCTGCTGAAGGACGACACCACCCACTCGCCGCTGTCGCTGCGCCAGAAGTGCCGCGACCCGGAGCAGCCCGATGCCTTCGGCGTCACACAATTGCCAGCGCCGCCACCGCTGGACGCACCCATCCAGGGGCTCGAGGTGACGTTCCACGATATCTCTTTCTCGTACCCGTCCCGGCCACACGCGCGGATCCTGCACGACCTCTCCCTCCACATCCCGGCTGGCTCCTTCGGCGCGCTGGTGGGACCGTCAGGTGCGGGGAAGTCGACGATCCTGCATCTGGTCGAGAAGTTCTACGCGCCGTCGTCGGGGACGATCACGGTCGACGGACGTGACACGGCAACGCTCTCGCCGGCGGCGCTGCGAACCGACGTCGCGCTCGTCCCGCAGGAGGGGATCCTCTTCGCCGGTACGGTGCGCTTCAACATCTGTCTCGGGGCGCGTCCGGGACACACACCGAGCCGGGCGGAGCTGGAAGCGGCGTGTCGGCTCGCCAACATCCACGACACCATCGCCGAGCTGCCGGATGGCTACGATACGCTGTGTGGGCCCGGTGGCCGCAGCTTCAGTGGCGGGCAGAAGCAGCGCCTCTCGATCGCGCGCGCGCTCATCCGCCGGCCGCGTCTGCTGCTGCTGGACGAGCCGACGTCCGCGCTCGACGCGGAGGCGGAGCGCGTGCTCCAGGCAGCTCTCGAGGGCGTCATGAAGCGCGGCTGCACAGTCGTAGCCATCGCTCACAGACTCGTCACCGTCAGAAGAGCCAACAGGATCTTTTACATCTCCGGCGGCAAGGTCGCGGACTCAGGCACGCACGAGGAGCTGCTCGGCAGGTGCGAGGGCTACGCGGACAGCGTTCGGGCGCAGATGGTCCAGACCTGATGGCACCACGGGCATGCGGGGGAAGTAGAACAGAGCGCCGGGAGAATGCGTGAGACGAGACCGGCACAAAAAAGGTGCAGCGTGGGGGGCTGAAGTGGATTTTAATTTTTTCTCTATTTTCTCCATGTAGATAATCGGCTGTGTACCCACCCCTACAGACTGCAATGTAGGATCCGCTCCATCCATTGCCATTCTCGTATCCATGGAGCAGAGTTCTCCGCGCAGCCCAAGCATGCCTTGGGCTGGGTGACGGGACATCCCACGCGCGCACCGAGCTTCCTCCACAGCCATGGTGAGATGGCCAATTCCGGTCCCCAAGACGTAGCTAACGACCAGGACCATCACTACCGTCGTGGACACAACAGCCCCCCTGCAGACCGAGACACAAGTGCTCCGCCAAGACTCGGGCAAACGCGGAGGCCCGGCTACCAGCAGAGTTCTGGTTTGGAAGGAGCACCTGACGATACGGTGCGGCAGCTGGGGCGGGAGCAGCAGCACAGGGAGGAGGATCGAGTCGCCACTGGGCGGTAGATGCTCTGCCGAGAACACATGTACATAGCCTGGTACGGATCAGCTTGCCCGTGCAAATATCCACCAAGGCAACAGTGAGTAGAAGGTCACAAGCTTGACAAAACCCCGATCTCTAGCGAACTCCGCCCCTCCAGCTATCTTCCCAATGGCAGTGAGGGGGGCTATCGGATTCTCCAGCGTGGGGGGGGAGGGGGAAGATCGAACTGCCGGTCCCAACCAGGAACCTCTTGGGGTTTGTTTCCCGCACGGCGTTGTCCGATGCGCATCGTCGTGCGGGAGAAATGGTTGTTATCAGATCCATCCAATTGATTGATGAGCGATTGTGTGATCGATTGCGTGATAGCTATTATCCTGCGTCCGGCAAGTCCGGCTGCTGGGACGACTGCTGCAGGCGAGAAATGTCATCGCGAAGAGTTGTTGCAACGAGCGCTCGTTGCTCCTCTGTTGGCCATCCTAATACGGCACGCTCGCAGTAGCGGCGACTGCGGGTCCCACGGACGTATGTAGCCGGGTCCCTGCTCGAGCCGGCCCAACCCGCGCGGAAACGATCGCACAGGAAAAAAAAATAAGTAAAAATACAAAATAGTGGGCGGAAATAAACAATAAATAAAATAAAAATAAGTAAAAATAAAAATACAACTGGGCACCCACGCTAAGCCGAGCACGTCGCCTCGTTGCATTGCCGATCGTTGCATCCCGGTTCCCTGCCCGCATCGTGCATGGCCGTAACACCATCAGATATCGCTTCGCTTAGCATGAGGCATTTTTATCTGATGGAGAGGGGCAGTTGCTTATTTTTTTATTTTTATTTTCAATTTTACAGACGAGTGTGATGACACATGATGCGGCATGATCCCCAATGGGCGCGCTGGACAGAAAAGTCCGTCGACACCTGGGTTCAGCTGCGAACACCCTGATCGCCCGTGGCAACCACTCCGAAACAGCCATCATGTCGCCGCCGCAGACCCCCGCCGTCCGCCTGCCGCACCCGTACCTGACCGCCTACGCCGCTGAGCCCGCCCCGGCGCCGCATTCGCACCGGCTGGTCCTCGCAGCCGCGCAGCCGGCGGGCGCAACGCTGCCGCCGCAGCCGCTCCACAACGAGGCTCTGTCGTTCACGCTCCCCGCCGCGACTCCCGGAGCACCCTCCGCCGAGAGCGACAACACGCCGTTCGCGCGTGCGAGGCGCTCACCGCACACGACCGTCTCGTGGAGCAGCGCTGCGGCGCCGAGCGTAGGCCAGCTCTGGCTTCTCGCATACGCGCTGTTCACCGGCTACCACGCGCAGGAGACCTTGCGGCTGACTCTGGACGGCGCGGAGTCCTCCGCGCTCCGGGAAGCGGCGCTGGCGGTCCAGCTCGTCCTGCCGCACCCGCACCTGACGACGCCCGCGATGCCGTGCCCGGACACGGTCTGGACGACGGCGGAGGTGCTGCTGTCGCGTGCCACGTTCTGGCAAGGCGCGGGCTCGTCGTTCGGCGTCCGCGCCGCCTGGGTCGCCGACCCGTCCACGCGCCTCCCCGCCGCGCCCAGCGTCGTCGAGTACACGTTCACGACGCTGTTCCCACGCGCGCGTGTCCACGTGCGCCACCCGGTGCGCCCGCCGAAGCCCGCCCCGGGGAGCGTCATCTACTCGCGCTGGATCCCGCACCTGGACGAGGTGTTCAGCATGGTGGCGCTCGACTGGCGCGACGCCGCCCATCTCGCCGCTTTCCACCGCTGGCAGAACGACCCGCACGTCGCCAAGGGCTGGCGCCAGACCGGCTCCGTCGACGAGCACCGCGCGTACCTGCGCGACGCCGAGCGCGATCCGCACGTCCTCGCAGTGCTCGGCCGCTTCGACGACGAGCTCTTCGGCTACTTCGAGGTCTACTGGGGCGCCGAGGACCATCTCGGCGCCCACTACCGGTTCGACGACTGGGACCGCGGCCGCCACTCGCTCGTCGGCAACAGTCGCCTCAGGGGCGCGCATCGCGTCCGCGCCTGGTGGAGCGGCCTCATGCATTATTGCTTCCTCGACGACCCGCGCACGCAGCGCCTCGTCGGCGAGCCCAGGGAGAGCAACGACGTCGTCGCGCAGTACGACCGCGACCACGGCTTCTGGCACGAGGGCACCGTCGACCTGCCGCACAAACGGGCGCGGCTGGCCATGGTCTCGCGCGAGCAGTTCTTCAAGCTGGCGGCGCTGCACTGGGGCGATGAGAGCGGGGTCGGGGAGGCGCGCGACGGGAAGGTCCAGGCGAAACTGTAGATAGTCCGAGCGCGAATCGAGTGCGAAGGGATCCTCCCGGCCATGTATTTATTTTACCGCGTAAACTAGGTACCTATCATATTCTACAATGCGACTGCAAGTGCAACAGTCATGATTTCAAACTTTTTCGCGAAAACCCCCACAACAAAAGACGTGACACAACACGGTGGGAAAAAAAATACAAGATATCCTACGCCGCCAACCCACCCTTCTCCCGCGGCCCCCTGGCGGGCCTGCTGCTGCTGCTGCTGCTTTCCCTGCCGCTGGGCTCGCTGACGCCGTTGACGATCCCCTCGGCGACCCTCCTCAGACGCGGCTTGAGGATCTTTCCGCTGCCGGTTTTCGGCCACTCCGCTATCGCGCCGTCGCCGCCGACCCAGAAGACGTGCTGGGGCGCCTTGAAGCGGGCAAGTCTCGCCCGGCACCACTCGCGGACCTCTTTGTCGGACAGACGCTCGCCCTGGAGGAAGCAGCCGACGGCCTCACCGTACTTCTCGTCCTTGACGCCGACGACGGCAGCGGTCTCGATCTTCGGGTGCGCGACGAGCCGGTCCTCGATCTCGGCCGGGTAGATGTTCTCGCCGCCGCGGATGATGATGTCCTTGAAGCGGCCGGTGATGACGCAGTGGCCGTCGGCGTCGAAGTAGGCCTCGTCGCCGGTGTGCAGCCAGCGGCGGCCGTCGTCGGTGTGGACGCGGAACGTCTCGTCGGTCTTCTCCGGCGCGCGGTAGTACCCGCTGCTGAGCGCGTAGCCGGCGATGCAGAGCTCGCCGCGTACGCCGACGGGAACCGCCGTCGTCGTCGCCACCGCCACCACCTTCGCCGAGATGTGCGGCATGACCGTGCCCACCGTCCGCAGCCGCCGCACCAGCGGCGTCGACGTGTGCGCGTTGAAGCACGTCGGTGACGCCTCCGTCAGCCCGTACGAGGACGTGTACTGGCGCATTCCGAGCTCGGAAAACAGCCGCTGCATCAGCGCCGGCGGCACCGGTGAGCCGGCGATGATGCCCGTGCGCAGCGAGGACCGCCATCCGGCCGGCCGCGGCAGCGAGAGCAGAGAGGAGAACATCGCCGGCACCCCATGCAGCGCGGTGCAGGCGTGGCTGTCCACCGCAGCGAGCACCGCCGCGGCGTCGAAGGTCTCCGACGGGAGCACGATCGACGCTCCGTGGTTGATGCACGCGAGCAGGCCCAGCACCAGCCCGAAGCAGTGAAACAACGGCGGCGGACAGCAGAGGACGTCGTCGGCGGCGAAGTCCATGCGCTGGCCGACGAAGAGCGAGTTGTTGACGAGGTTGTGGTGCGAAAGCATGGCGGCCTTGGGGCTGCCCGTGCTGCCGGACGTGAACTGGAGGTTGGCGAGGTCGTGCGCCATTGTCCGCTCCTCGGCCTCGGCGAGCGCGGCGGCGTCGACCGTGCGTCCAGCGGCGACGACATCGGCGTACGTTGGGACGTCCTCGTGGACGCCGCGCAGGACCACGACGAGCTCGAGCGGCGCCTGTGGAGTGCGCTGGGAGCGCAGGTAGGCGCCGTTGTCGTGGCGGCCGACCGCCGGCGTGATGAAGAGAACTCTGCAGCCGGTGTGGGCGACGGCGGAGTCGAGCTCGGCCGCCGCGTAGGTGTTGTTGAGCACGACGAGCACAGCGCCGATGCGCGCCGTCGCGAAGAACACCGCCGCGTACTCGGCGCAGTTGCCGGCCATGATCCCGATGCGGTCGCCGTGGACCACACCCAGCGCCAGAAGCCCGCGCGCGACGCGGTCGGTTTCGTCGTCGAGCTCCGAGTACGTCCACGATGTCGCCGTCCACGGTGCGTGGACCGCCGCCCGCTCGCCGAACCGCCGCGCCTGCGTCCGCAGCAGTGATCCGAGCGTGTGCGTCAGTAGCGGCGTCGCCGTCGGGCCGTGGAGGAGCGAGAGGCGGGGCTGCTCGTGCGGCCGCCGCAGGTGGGCGAGCGTCTGCTGGAGACGCTGAAGCGCCGTGCCACAGGGCGAGAAGTCGTTCTGCGCGGACATGGTGCGAGATGGATGGTGGGCGAGAATATGGTGATCCCGAGCAGCTGCAACTCGATGGATAGCCTGTAGGCGGACAGATGGATAGCTGTGGGGACTTGATGGGCAGCTGTGGGTACGGCAGCGCTGGGAATGATATCTCCACCATTCCCAGACCGCCAGTGTGTGGATTCGTGTTTATGTAATGGCTGTCCCTCCGCCCTGCCCGCTTGCCCGCCAGCCTGCCATGGGATCCATCCATCGATTCCCGACAGAACCGCGCTCATGGATATGCCCATCCACTGCGGAACCGCAGACCGACCCACACGAGCTAGGACCGTCGGCACACCCAGCGTGAGTGCTTCCCCGTCAGCAAGCGACCCTGAAGGTGGGCATCCGGCGAGGTGGGGAAATAGATCCCCACCAGAAAAGTGATCATTAGTGCCCCCCCCCCCTCTTCCTGTTCTCCTGCTAGCAAATTCTGCACCTGGACGATCCTCGAGAACGCCGAAATCTCGATCCCTCGAAAGGAGTGGCCCATCCGTAGGTACAGGGACACGTCCGCCAGCCAGCCAGCCAGCTCGAGGCCGACCCTCATCCTAGGTGCCCAGGCTCCCGACCTCCCGCATCGAGACCAGCCGACGTAAGGAAAAATCTCTTCTCGCCGGAGAGCGGAGCACGGAGCGCAGCCGCAAGCGAACCGACCTGGAGATAATCAGACAAATGGGGGGAAGAGTGCTGTGCTGTGCTGTGTACGGGGAGCCCCCGCCTGCGCATCTAATCAGATCAAGCAGGTACGCCTCGGAACGCAGGAACGCCTGATCCGCTCGTCACAGCGCTAGCACTCGGCTCCTCCTCCCCCTCGTCCTTCTCCCCACACCCAGTCTCGCCGCAGTGTGTGGGTTTGTTCGTAAGCTGCGGTTGCCGCCTGTCCGATGACCTCGGAAATTCACGATCCTCTCCCAGCCGCCACGGATCCGATAAAACACGCGCGGGCTGGGCTGGGCTTGGCTGGGGCGAGAAAGCGAGGAAGCATCAGATAAGGATTTTTCTGCAATGGGCCCAGCTGCCCAGCATGTATCTCGTCCAACGCTAGCGAAAGGAGAGGAGGAGTGTGGATAAAGTTATCAGATGAGTGTTGTCAAGCAGCCGGCTAACTAAATGTCTCACAAGTCATTCTTCTTCGGCCTTGTGCGGACCCCTTGTCCTTGTCCCTGTCCTGTCCGTAGCGAGGTGCCTTATCAGATGGTCGTCTTCTTTTTTTTGGATTCTGTTATTTTTTTCCTTGCCACTTGGCATCGAGAAAATAAAAATGAACGTCTACCGGACAGGTGCCATGACAGATGATGATCTATCTGATCCGGAATGCGGCAAGGCCCGATAATGCGAGTGTGGTGTGTGTTCTCCCCGATCCCCTCCATAGCAGCAGCAACCGCGGGCGCCAAGAGCCTGTCCTCGATGCCTGGCCAGATTCCGTGTCCGCGGTGATGCTAGATACTCTTCTACCTCTGCTAGCTTGCTGCGGCATATCTGATGGCGGTATATCTGATGGCGGTGTGGGGGTGGATGCGGAGAATATCCGTCAGGAGCATCGTGCAGAGTGAACACAGTACGAGGAGCTCAGCTGATCGCAGTGCCGCTTGCCCCTCCCCCCGATTGCGCGCAAGCAAGCAGAAACCCTCACTCGGAAGCAACCTCTCGCCGTGGGAGTGAGCTGCCCACTTTCCGTCTCCGCAAAGCCCCACACATGGGCAATCAGGAGCTCGTCATTGCGGTGCGCGTCGCCCTTCCCGTACCCCATATCTAGTCGTCCATGCGGGATTCTCAGTCGTTCCAGTAACCTGTCTACATCCACTCCCTCCCCACAGTGAATCCTCATCGCGCACAATATCGCTTCGTGGCACCATCATCCCCTCCCTCCCGCCATCCCATAACCACAGAAAGAGAGAGAGAGAGAGAGAGAGAGAGAATCTAGCGCCCAATGTCTGATCTCCAGAGATATCTGCAGCAGCTCGAGCCCGACGCAGCGGGCGGAGTCGTACCGACAACCAGACTTCCAGCGCTGCACCCGTCAGCCACGAGTGCCGTCGGCGGCGGTCGAAATGGCCGGATCGCTATAGATGTCGCCGCCAGTGCGCCGCAGGCCTGCGACTACGTAGTAGGCTTTGCGCGCTTCGTTGCGCAGTTGACCGGCGCCGAAGAGGTCGTCTTGGACGTCCAAGGGACCGCCGTGGTCGCGAGCGTGCGGAGAGATGCCGCCGCCACCGCCGTCGAGGAGGAGCAGGGAGTATTGCTGAGGCGTGTGGAAGCAGCTGTCGAGAGTGATTTCGTCCTTCGCGTCGAGGTGCGTCTGCCGCTCCCCGTGCTGGATGTGAGGTCGTTCGTCTGACTCCCCGTAGACTATAGCGGAATCCGCGGTTTCGTGTTCGACGTTGGCTGCTGCACAGGGAAAGGTATGTTCCTGCGCTCCTGTAGCCACTGCTGGCTGCGATGTTGACAGCCCCGAGCAGCCCTTCGTCCTCACTCTCACCCCCGCAACACTGGAGCTGTCCTATGCGCCATCGCTCGTACCGGCCCAGGCAGCGGCTCACGTCCTGTCCGCAGCCGCCTCCTACGTGTTGCTGTCGGCCCCTACGCCGCAATTGTCAATCCTGAACCATCCCCCGCAGCAATCGCCCTCCAATCCCCGATTCGGCCTCCTCCATTCCGGCTTCGAAGGTGCGGCCGCAAACCATCCCAACCGTCCCGCGCTGGACTTCCTGACTGGACTGCCGGGCTCGCACACGGTCTACACGTACGCGGAGCTGAACGTCATAGCGGCGAGGGTTGCGACGGCGATCCGCTCCACGGCGCGGGAGGAGCAGAGGATCGTCCCGGTGCACCTGGGAGTCTCTCCACAGCTGTACATCTCGTACCTCGGGATCCTCAAGTCCGGTCGAGCGTTCTGTTTGCTGCCGCTGGATGCGCCCAGGGAGCATCTCGACGCGGTCCTGACGAGCCTTGGAAGCGGCGTCGTCGTCGGCAGAGGCGTTGCGCCGGCTGGCATGGATGGCCGGTGGCTCGACGTTGATGCAGCGATCCGGAACCGCATTCCCGCCATCGCCACCCGGGCGCCGAGGAAGGTGGCGCCGGCCGACGTTGCGTGCGTGCTCTACACCAGCGGCAGCAGCGGCGCACCCAAAGCGGTGGAGATCTCACACCTCTCGGCGACGTGTGCGATCGACTCGCACGAGCGGACGCTGCCGCTGTCGACGATCCCCGCCATGCCGTCGCGGTGGTTTCAGTTCTCGGCGGCGACGTCGGGGGCCGCCGTCGTCGAGGTTTTCGTGGCGCTATCGGCCGGCGCGACGCTGTGCGCGGCGGCGCCGGAACTGACGGCGTCGAGCGCGGAAACGGTGACGACCGCGCTGCGTGCATCCGTCATGATGGCGACACCCACTCTCGCCGCCGCGATACGGCCAGCCCGCATGCCCACGCTGCGAAGCCTCTGGACTACCGGTGAGGTCCTCGTCAGAAGCGTCGTCGGTGGCTTCGCAGCGGGCTCGAGCGACTGCGGCATCATCACCGCGGACGACCGCGAGAATGGCCCGAGAGGCCTCGCGACCGCCTACGGCCACGTAGAGGGGACAGTTCACTGCACCCTCTTCCCCTTCCCCGCCGACTACAGGAGCTCCGTAATCGGACCCCCGCTGCCCACGTGCTCGCTGTTCGTCCTCGACCCGAAGTGCAAGACGCCCCGCCCCTTGCCTCTAGGATTGGCCGGGGAGCTGGCCATCGGCGGTCCCCAGGTCGCGATCGGATACCTCGGTCAGCCCGCGGAAACGGCGCGCGCGTTTATCGACACCGAGTTCGGGCGGCTGTACAGGACCGGCGACAGCGCGCGCATCGTCTGGACGGCCAACGGGGAGCCGCTGGTCGAGTTCCTCGGACGCATTGGCGCGGAGGTCACGATCGGTCGCAATCGAGTGACGCTCAGCGACCTCGACACAGCCGTGGCAGCCGCGCGCGGCGTCTCCCAGGTCGCGACGGTCGTGTGCAGCTCGCAACACACCAGCAAGTTGGTCTCCTGTGTCGTCCCGACTGCGGACGGATTCGTCGAGGAGGCCTGCGAGGACGCGGCCGCGGACGTGCTCCCTGCATACTTGCGGCCGTGGAAGTACATCACGTTCCCGGCGTTTCCGACGGACTCCAGCGGGCGACTGGACCGAAACGCCCTCGTGGAGGCAGTCGGAGCGGCATTCAAGGACAGCACCTCCTCCTACACTCCGGCCACCTCTTCGACTGCCGGCGACGAACTCCCAAACTCGGAGCGCGCGATAGCATACTGGAAAACGCAGCTCGAGTCCTTCTCCCCCGAGCCGTTTCCGCGTCTCACCGGGCTCAAGACCAACGCGATCCGGCGCGTGTCCGAGACAGTGGAAATCACCTCGAAGCTGTCGTTCGCGGGCCTTGCTGAGCGGTCGCGCGGCGTCAATTGCTCCCCGCTGGCGGCGCTGCAGGCAGCCTGGGGGCTCATCCTGGCGTCGTACTCGGACGCGATGTCCGAGGACAATGTGTTTGGCACCGCCCTCGCTGGGAGCTTCGACACCGGGTGCGGCGTGGTTCCGACGAGAATCAACCTCGCAGTCATCGCGGCCGCGCCGCAGCCGGCAAGCGTCAAGGCCGTGGTGCAGCACCTCTCGCGGGCCAACGTCGCGGCGCTGGAGCATCTGCGGTACCCGACAAAGGCGCTGGCGGGCGCCCACGGCGAGCTCCCCTATTCCACTGTCCTTGCCTTCGAGACGCCCGCGAGTGACGCCTTGTACGCCGTCGCCGAGGCGCCCTTCGCGGTCGTAATCGAAGCGCTGCCGTCGACGGACGGCTCGCTGAGGCTGCTGGCCACCTACAGGGACGAGTTCTTGAGCAGGAGCGGCGCTGAGATCATGCTGCGCCAGATGGATGATGTCTTGGTCCACATGCTCGCCCATCCCGACTGCGTCTACACCGACGTGAGATCCGACGTCTCCCCCGAGTTGCGCTGCACCGCCAATCCCAAGCCCCAGGGCGAACCGGAGCCCGAAGACGGCCCCGCACTTCAGCTGCACGGCCAGTTCGAGGACCACGCTAGGAGCCATCCTGACGATATTGCTTTTGTCTTCCGATATGACCTCGAGGATGACTCGTGAGTATCCCCCCGTTGACCATTGCGATGAAGTGCACCTCCGCTCACACTCGGCCAGACGTAGCGTGCAATGGACATATGCGGAGCTCGACGAGCGCGCCGGTCGACTCGCCACCCATCTCGTGCGGAACCACGGCCTTCTCACCGACTGCTGTGTCCCCCTGTGCCTCGACAAGTCCCCAGAGCTGTACATCTCCGTCCTCGCGGTTCTCAAGGCAGGCGGAGGATGGTGCCCTATCGATCCCGCTTTCCCGCCGCAGCGGAAACACGATCTCATTCTGCGCACGGAAGCGAAGCTCCTGCTGATTACCGACGTGGCGAAAGTGAGCGGCGGCGCGGTTCCAACCGACGTCGTGCTCGTCGACGTCGCAGAGGCGCTGAGCCGTGTAGCCGCCCCAGACTATGCGCTGTTGGCGTCGGCCAGAGCCGCGGCGACGTCCCACTGTCTCGCCTACCTGATCTGGACCAGCGGCACCACCGGCGCACCGAAGGGCGTTCCGATCGAGCACCGCTCCGGCGTCGCGGCGATGAAGGCGCTGCAGGACGGAGTTCCGCACGACGTCGCCGGCGGCGTGCGATTGCTCCAGTTCGCATCCTACACCTTCGACGTGTTCGTCCAGGATCTGTTCTACACCTGGGGAGTCGGTGGCGTTCTGATCGCGGCGACGCGCGAGATCACGTTCGGGAACATCGCCCCACTCGCCAACTCGACGAGGGCGACGCACGCGCACTTGACGCCCGCCTACTCGGCCGGCGTGCCCAGGAGCACGTGTCCGACGCTCCGGGTCATCACGATGATTGGCGAGAAGCTGACGCAGAACGTCGCCGACGACTGGGCGGTCAACATGCGCGCGTACAACACCTACGGGCCAGCCGAGGCGACCGTCGTGTCGACGATGCGCCGGTTCGGCGGTAAAGAGGACCCCGTCAAGGCGGAGAATGTGGGAATCCCCCTCCCCACCGTCTCCTGCCACGTCCTGCGCAACGGCCGCGTGACGCTGCTCGGCGGCGTGGGCGAGCTCGCGCTCGGCGGACCGCATCTTGCCCGCGGATACCTCAATGACCCCGAGAAGACGAACGCGAAGTTCATCTGGAACGAGGAGCTACAGGAGCGCATCTATCTGACCGGCGACATTGTCCGTTTCCTCCACGACGGCTCGATCGAGTTCGTCGGCCGCACCGACGACCAGGTCAAGCTGGGGGGAATCCGCGTCGAGCTGAGCGAGATCAGCGCTGCAATGTTCAAGTGCCACCCCCTCGCAGAACGTGTCGAGACGATGTTCCTCGGCCGCCCGGACCGTCCGAATAAGATCATCGTCACGTTCATCGCCGCGCCGCAGCTCGCAACGCCGGCTCCGAAGCCGAACACCGCCATCACGAGCGACGCTGCGGTCCAGGTTGCTGCTGCCGCCCGCGCCCAAGCCGCGGACATGCTGCCCACGTACATGGTCCCCGGTCTGGTCCTGGTCATCCCTTTCGTGCCCCAGACCCCGTCGGCGAAGATCGACCGCAAAGCGCTCTCCGCAGCCTACAAATCGATCGACTTGACCGAGTGGGACCTGAAGCTGAGCCCCGCCCGCAAGCAGCCAATGCGAGAATCTCGGTCCGCACTGGAGAGCATCATCATCGAGCAGATTGCCGCTCTGTCGGGCATGGAGCCTGACTCCGTCAACCTCAACGCATCCCTTCGCTCGCTAGGCATCGACTCCATCCGCGCCATCCAACTCACCGCGCGCATGACCAAGCTCGGCTACACCCTCTCGGTGCTCAACATCATCGAGAGCCGCACGGTGAGCGAGCTAGTAGGCTGCATTAAAGTCGACCACGACGAGAGCAACGCGGAGGCTTCCTCGGGCACGCTCCAAGCATTCAACCAGCGATGGCATACCGCCGTCGCAGCAAAGATGCAGCCGGGCGCCGAGTTCGTCGTGCTCCCCTGCACTCCACTGCAGGAGGGCCTGCTGAGCGAAACGATGCAGAACCCATCCGCCTACTGGAGCAACAACTTCTTCACCCTCGGCGGCAATCTCGACCTCGACCGGCTCCGTCGGGCGTGGTGCCAGGTGGCCGAGCAGACGGAGGCGCTACGGGCGGCGTTCGTTCCGACGGCCGAGCTCATCCACGAGGACCACGCGGCGAGCACGTTCGTGCAGATCGTCTACAAGAAGCACCCGGGCGTCGAGTGGGAGCGAGTATCCCCTCCGTTCGATAGCCTCCAGGAGGAAGCGGAGAAGCACGCCGCGCGCATCACCAGAGAGAACCACGAGAGGCACTACAAGGCCCCGCTCTGGGCCGTGACGATATTCGAGCGCGATCGAGACTCGGTCATGATGTGGTCCCTCCACCACTCACTGCACGACGCGGTGTCGCTGAGCTTCATCGTCGCCGACGTGCAGGCGGCATATCTGGGCTATCACACTGTCGCGAGGTCCCAGTTGACGGACGCACTTCGTCTCACGGTAGCGGCGGAGGAGGCGGGTGAACTCGGGAATGAGGAGTTCTGGACGGAAACGTTGAGGGAATTCGTGGACCCGGAGGCGATCGCTTTTCCGGACCTTACGGGCAAGAAGCCGGACCCATCGAGAGGTATGACACACTAAGAGCTACCCCATAGTAATAAGATGCTGACTTCTACGCGTAGGCGGCCACAAAGTGTATATTGAAGCCGAGTGCAACATTTCAGCGAGAGAGATCCAAGCCGTTGCACCGCAATTTGATCCCACATCGCTCATATCAGTCATCCGCGCAGCCTGGGTCTGCACCCTCAGCGGCTACCTCGAGAGCTCGAACATCGTGATCGGCGAGACCCTCTCCGAGCGCATCCAAGACGCCACACTGTCCAGCACCATCGCGCCTCTGTTAAGCGTGGTCCCGGTCCCCATCCAGACGCATGCGACCTCCCGCCAGATTCTCGAGAGACAAGTGCGTCTCTCACGGGGCGTGTGGAAGCACCGGCACATCCTGCCTACCACCGTGCGCAAGATCCTGCAGCGCCCGCAGTCGGGGGCGCTGTATCCAGCCATGTTCGTGTTCCACCCGAACTCCGAAGACGCCTCGGATGTCCTCTCGGTGATCTGGACGGCCACGCAGGATATCGTCGGGCTGTCGGTCGAGCACGGTCTTGCGCTCGGCGTGTACCACGAGGCCGACGGCCAATGCAGGCTCGTCTTCAGGGCCGATGAGGGCTGCATGGGTCCTGCCCAGCTGGACCTCCTCATGCGCCAGGTGGAGGCCAGCGTCACCGCGATGGCCTTGCACCCTGATACCCCCGTGCCGGAGCTCGTCATGTCGTTTCCGGAGGAACTGCTGTCGGTCGCCCGTCCGGTTATCAGTGACGCCGTCCGGAGCGCCTACGAGGCCGATCCGATGTTCTGGGTCGAGTACTACGCCGAAAATCATCCGGAGTGGGCGGCGGCAGAGGTCGCCGAGTCCATCGCCAGCGAGGGCGCCCGGACCAGGGTCTGGAGCTACGCTCAGCTCAACACAGAGGCAAATCGCATCGCGAGCTTTATCGACTCGTGCGATATAGGCCGCAACCGGATGGTCGCACTCTGCCTCCCGCGCACGCTCGAGGCCTACGCGCCGATCGCCGGCGTGTTCAAGGCGGGGTGCGGCTATCTCTCGGTCGACGAGGGACTTCCGGCCGAGCGCAAGGGCCTGCTGGTCGAAGACAGCAACGCGGGGATCCTGTTCACGACGACGGAGCTGGCCAAAACCTTTCCCGAGCTCCCCGCAAGCGTGGTCACCATCAATATCGACGATCCCGAGTTCGCCACGATGCTAGCCACCTTCTCCGGCGCCAACAAAGCCCGCGACACCCGCCGCGACGACATCTCCTATCTGCTGTATACCTCCGGTTCAACCGGAAAGCCAAAGGGCGTCCAAGTCTCTCGCGGTAACCTGAGCGCGTTCGTCGAGGCACAGTCCGACTTCATATGTCGCGAGGTCCCCGCTACCGTCGAACTCGGCGGGAAAGGAAAATACCTCGGTCTCGCCAGTAGAGCTTTCGATGTGCACGTCGCGGAGATGTTCCTGGCGTGGCGCCACGGGCTGGCCACCGTCACAGCATTACGGTCGATGCTCCTCGACGACATAGGACTGGCGCTCGCGCAGCTGAAGGTGACGCACGCCAGCTTCGTGCCATCGCTCCTCGATCAAGCGGATCTGGTGCCTGCGGACGTTCCCACGCTCCGCTTCATGGGTGTCGGCGGCGAGAAGATCTCGCAGCGCGTGCTGGACACCTGGGCGGCCAACAAAACCGTGGCCCTCATCAATGCCTACGGCCCAACGGAAGTCACCATCTGCTGCAGCTCGCTGCGCGTCACCCGCGAGTCGACCGTCAGGAGCATCGGACATCTGATCGGAAACGTCGTCGGCTATGTCTTCGCTCCTGGAACTTTCGCCCCCATGAAGCGTGGGCAGCCCGGAGAGCTCTGCGTCAGTGGTGACCTGGTGGCCCTGGGCTACCACCAGCGGCCGGAGGCGAAGGGCTTTGTCGACCACAATGGCACACGCCTGTACCGCACCGGTGACATGGTCCGCCTACTACCGGGCGATGCTATCGAGTACCTTGGCCGCAGCGACGACCAAGCGAAGATCCGCGGCCAGCGCCTAGAGCTAGGCGAGGTTTCGGAGGGCATCCGCGCCTCGGCCACGGAAGAGCTCGACGTCGCCACAATGATCCTGCAGCACCCGGGACTGTCACGGCCGCAGCTGGTGTGCTTCGTCGCGCAGTCGGCCGATCGTGCCAGCTTCGCAGACCACGCCCCCCAGTTCCTGGCAAAGGACTACGAGGTCTCCGCGCTCGAGCTGCAGGCCGGATGTCGGCAGAAGCTGCCCGCATACATGGTCCCCGACGTCGTGGTCCCGATCACTATCATGCCTCTTGCACCGATGTCCGGCAAGGCGGACGCGAGGCTGCTCAGAGCTTTGTTCGCCGAGATCCCTCTCTCGAACCTGCTCAGAGGCGCTGCCGGGCCCAATGGGCGTCCCTCCGCTGTCGCACGGGAGTTGACGCAGGCTGAGACGGAGATTCGGGATGTCATCGCCAGAATCGTCAAGATCGAGCCCGACCGCGTTTTCCACGCCTCCAACATCTTCGAGCTCGGCATCGACAGTCTCAGCGCCATCACGCTCTCGTTGAAGATGAAGAAGATCGGCTACAATTCGTCCGTCGCCAGTGTGCTCGCACACCCCACCGTAGCAGAGCTTGCCGCCCTGCCTCGGAACAACGTTGCCACGGAGGACATGGCCGACAACGGGCTGCTCCGCGCCCGGAAGCAGCTACAGGCCCTCGACGAGCACTTTCGTCCACAAGTTTCTTCGATCATCGGTGTTCCTGCGACGTCTATCATAACGGTGAGGCCTACCTTGCCACTGCAGGAAGGAATCATCGCACGGTCACTGAACAGTGAGAGTGGGCCCATCTATGTCAACCACGTCGTCCTGAAGCTGGGCAGCGAGGTGGACCTCGAGAAACTCCGCCGGGCATGGAAGCGGACCATCGAGAGCAACGAGACCCTGCGCACATGCTTCTGCCAGCCTAACGACGCGTTCGTCCAGGTTGTCCTCTCCCCAGGCGCTGTCGAGGAAGAATGGCGGGAATCTTTCGCCGAGACCACGGACGACGCTCTCTCCGCTTTCCGCCACCATCGGAACGACATTGCTGAGGAAATCACCTTCCAGCTTCACCGGAGACCACCACTGAGACTCAACCTGACACGCACCGGCGAGGGCGCAGCCCTGCTGTGCATCTCGATGCACCACTCGATCTACGACGGTGAGTCACTTTCAATGCTGCTTGAGGAGGTTGCCAGTCGCTACCGATCCGTGGCGCTCCCTACGCGCGTCGCTTTCGGCACCCTGCTGGAGCACTTGGCTACCCAGAGCACCGAGAAGGCGCAAGCCTTCTGGACAGACGCTCTGGCTGACTGCCGTCCAACACTGGTGTCGACGGAGACCGGATACCGCGAAGAGGAGGAGGAGGTGTTCTTCTCCGAGCACGTCATGTCGCGTCCTCTCTCCGCGCTTGAAGCCTGCGCGTCCAGCATGAGGTGCACCTTGCCGTCGTTGGCACAGCTGGTATTCGGCATCCTGCTTGCGCAGCGCGCGGGCCATAACGATGTCGTCTTCGGATCGGTCCTGTCCGGCCGCACGGCAACTGTGGAGTCCGCGGAGACCATCTTGGTGCCCCTGATCACCACGATCCCGCAACGCGTGCGGCTCCAGAGCGGCGCGTCGACAGTCGCCGAGCTGGCGGAAGAGCACCAGAAGCTGAACGCGCTGTCGCTGGAGCACCAACACTCCTCGCTGAGACACATCCAGCGCTGGGCCGGTGCCGAAAAACCGTTGTTCGACACCCTGTTCTCCTACACCCGGAGGGCGGCTACCCCCGGCGCGGGCCTTTGGGTGGAGGTCGAGAGCACCACGGTGGCGGATTATCCCTTCGCCATCGAATTCAAAGCGGATACGGAAGAGGACAGGCTGGTTGCGCGCGTGGGCTTCACGCCGTCGTACGGCACCGTTGAGGAGGTGAAGGTGGAGTTGGAGAAGATCGACCTCTTGCTGCAGGAGATTGAGCACGGACACACGGCGCTGACACTGAGCAGCCTGGGTGTGTCGGAGTTGAACGCCGACGTCGAGGACCGGGAGAGGGAGGTCTACGATGAAGGCACATGGTCCGCTGCCGAGACTAGCATGCGCGAACTCGCCGCCGAGATCTGCCAGCTCCCGGCCGCGCGGATCGCCAAAGGCGCGACCTTCTACAGTCTGGGCATCGACTCGGTCACCGCCATCCGGTTCGCGCGCGGCCTGCGGAAGATGGGTCTCGCAGTATCGTCAGCGGACGTGATCCGCTTCCCCTCCATCGGCGCGCTGGCGAGACAGCTCGCGAAGGTTGCGGGCGAGGCCAGTCCTCCGCCGGAGCCGCCGGCCACCAACATCGCCGAAGCACTGAAACGGAGCAACATCGATGTCGACTCCGAGTCGGTCGAAGCCGTCTACACGTGCACGCCGCTCCAGAGCGGAATGATAACCCAAACACTCGCGTCCGACGGCCGACTCTACGTCCTCCACCACTGTGTGAAGCTGGAGCCCACCGTCGATCCGGCTCTTCTGCGGAACGCGTGGCTCAACGTGGTGAACAAGACGGACGTTCTTCGAAGCTCATTCTACCACTCGCCGACCGCCGAGCACTCATGGACCGCGCTGGTCCGCAAAACAGCGCCCGCAATGGCGATCGAGGACTGTGCGAGCGACTGCTTCGACCAGGCTCTCGCGGACATCGTGAAGAGGGTGTTATTTGCCGCGGAACAGGACTTCCAAAAGACCCCCGCACAGGCCAGACTCCTCCGAACGTCGGCCGACACCTATTTCGTCCTCTCGCTTCACCACAGCCTGTACGATGGTGTTTCGATTCCGTTCATCTTCCACGATCTGGCAACGGCGTATCTCGAAGGCTGTAAGTCCAGTTCCTGTATCATTCCGGGCGGGAAACGAGCGCTAACTCTCGCAGCTTTCGCTCCCCGCCGCCCGTTCTCCGAGGCTGCGGTCCTCATCTCCCACCGCAAAGACGATTCTACCGAGTATTGGCTGCGCCAGATCTCGGATTACGCTGTCCTCCACCTGCCCCGTCTCCCCGAGGGCGAGGGATCCCCGGCGGTGCATCAAGCATCGAAGACGATGGAGCCAAACACTGGCGAGATCCTCGCTGGCTGCAAGCGGTTGGGGGTCACCCTGCAGAGCGTGGTGCTCCTGGCCTGGGGCAAGACGCTATCGTCGCTCGTTGGCCGCCGCGACGTCGTCTTTGGCCAGGTGGTCTCCGGCCGCACCCTGCCGCTCGAAGGCGTCGAGAGCATCTCCGGTCCGCTCTTCAACACGGTCCCCGTGCGGATACAACTCGCGCACAACCTGCAGACCAACGAGAGCGCCGTGTCGCGGATCCAGCGTGCCACGGCCGAGTCGCAGGTCCACCAGCACGCATCATTGCGCACCGTCCAAAACAGGTGGCGTGCAGCAAGCGGCAGCACCGCCGGCGCTCTCTTCGACACGCTGTTGGTGTTCCAGAAGGCGGCAGAGGAGTTTCGGAAACCCTCCAAGCTCTGGACTCCGGTCGAGGTGGAGTCGGGCGATGTTCACGCTGAGTATCCTCTCAGCATCGAGATTGTGCAGGGCACGACGACCGTGGTGCTGCAGGCTGCGGCGCAGGGAGAGTTCATGACGGTGGAGGGGTTGACAGACGTCCTGGACAAACTCTCGTCAGCGGTGCTGGACATCCTCCGGAGTCCGATTCGCTCCGCAACTGCTTTCCCCGTCGGCCTGCACTCCCTTCCCCTCACCATCCCCGACTCGACCGGTGTGCAAGATCCCGCTCACGACGCGCGGACCGAGTTCAGTCCCGACGAGGAGGCGATCAAGACGATCATTTCCGAGATTGCTTCGTTCCCGAGCGAAAACATCACCCTGCGCGAAAGCGTCTACGCGTACGGCATCGACTCGATCTCGGCCATCCGCGTCGCGGCCGCGTGCCGCAGACGCGGAATCCAGCTCAGCGTCGCCGATATCCTCCAGGGAGGCTCGATCGAGGGGATCTGCGCGCGATCCCTCGAGCACCGGAAGCCTTCCCGTTCCGCGGAAGCCACCGTTCTCGTCTCCGCAGCCGACAGGGGCCAGGCACTCGCCGTCCTCGGCCTCTCTGACGACGCGGTGGAGACAGTACTCCCCGTCCTCGCCGGCCAGCTGTTCCACCTCGAAGGCTGGATCAGGTGCGGACGAACCTCCTACCAGCCGACTTGGACCTTCGCAGCAAAGGAGCGCCTAAACGTCGACCGGCTCCAGGTGGCGTGGCAGGCACTGCGACACCGCCACCAGGTCCTGCGCACCACCTTCGCCGCCGTGTCCTCCGAGAAGGTGCTGCAGGTAGTCATAAAGCCCTCCACTGCGAGCGACTCGCACGGGTGGTCCTTCCGGGAAGTGGAGGGAGAAACGACGCCGGCAGTGAAGGAGGCGGTGCGCGATCTGGCGCACTCCCCGGTGGACATGTTCGTCCCTCCCGTCAGGCTGTCGATCCTTCGCGGCGCCGATTTCGACGCGGTCCTGTTCAACTTCCACCACGCCGTGTACGATGCGTGGAGCATGCCGGCGTTGATCTCGGACCTGGTCTCGCTCTACTCGGGCACGGAGTGCACGTCCAACACGGCCTTCGCGAGCTTCGCCGAGTTCGTCGCGAGCACGCGCTCCGAAGCCGAAGAGGCGTCGTACTGGGCGACGGCCTTGGCAGCCGCCGAGTCAACCGTGGTCGCGCCTCTGCACCCGCCGTCACCGAGCGCACCCGCCGAGCAGACCCTCGTGATCGCGCCGGGCGTCGTCGCGAACTACTCCGCGCTCGAAGCGCACTGCAAGGCCGGCGGCGTTGCGCTGTCCAGCCTCGTGCTCGCGGCGCTCTCACGCGTCCTCGCCATCGCGACGTCGACGCGCAACCCCACCTTCGGCGTCTACCAGGTCGGGCGCTCGGCGCCATTCGATGGCCTCGAGGCGCTGGCGGGGCCGTGTCTCAACCTGCTGCCGCTCACGGTGCCAGCGGCGTTGACGGCACGCGCGGCCGCGCTCAAGATCCAGGCCGACCTCGGTGGCCGCACGGCGTTCGAGCAGACGGCGCTCCGCGACATCCGCCGCTGCCGGCCCGGCGCCCCGCTCGAGTTCAACGTCTTCGTCAACCTGCTCTGGCACTCGGAGAAGATGCGCGAGGACCCACGGTCGCCGCTGAAACACATCCGCGTCGGCACGCCAACGGACCTCGCCAGTGTCCGCCCGCGCCCCGGACACACAGCACTGGACGCGCTCGACGTGGCACACTTCCCGCCGCACGCCGTCTTTATCGACCTCGGCCCGAACGAGGAGACGGACGCGCTCGACGTCGGCGTCAGGTGCGACAGCGTGCTGATGGACAGCGAAGAGGTGCGCGAGCTTGTGGGGCGTGTGGGCGACGAGTTGCGGGCGGCAGTGGCGGGATTGTAGGTGCTGTTGGGGGCCCGGGCCAATGAAGTTTCTGCTATGTGTGTTTTCCTTTCGTATATGGGGCGCGCGTTTGGGGCTATCTTTCTTTCTTCCGTACGTAATTAATCTAAATGTCCATGCTCTCGAATAGAGGTGTCCAGACCAGACGCCACATTGTTCGATCTGTAGATGGGCTGGATGTACGAACTGGCCGGACTGTAGATAGGAATTCCTCGGGTGGCTGGGCTGGCGCAGTCAGAGATGTACAGGCCTACATACACAGAAATCTACAGGGCCGGCCCAGTGGGCAGGCCTTTGGCAAGTGCAGTGCAGTCAAAATCATCCGTTTGCAACGAGTCTCCATCCAATCACGTCAAGTACGGACTGGCAGCGA